>Ga0123342_1010570_pt1 | contig 10508 bp, 11 predicted proteins | sample Turbeawhitnodule_FD_89960 | JGI IMG/M metagenome (GOLD analysis project Ga0123342, IMG submission 89960) | Root nodule microbial communities of legume samples collected from Mexico - Turtle bean Mexico white nodule | ecosystem: Host-associated > Plants > Roots > Nodule | place: Mexico: Nepantla... | reverse complement strand
TGCCTGACAACAAGAAACCTAAATGTGTCTCATTTTCACGGGCAGAAAATGAAAGTGAGACAAAAAGAGGAGAAAACCGTGGAAAATCAACGGCAAAAAAAAGGAATGGTGGGCCCGGAGGGAGCGCCCACCATCGCCTAAAACCCTTAGAAACCGGGCCTTCATGGATGGCAAGGGGGACACGATGTCTCCCTTTTGTGCCCTCTGCATCGCACAGGCTGGTGAAACCTTCAAGAGGAACGCGTATTCGTCGCAGTTGGCTGGATGCAGGAGCCGAAATCTAAGCTAACTGGTAAGTGCGGAAGCTTGATATGGTGCCGCCTACATGAGGCATTTCCTGAAGTCTAAGACGTTGAACGACTTATACCGGCAGGCAGGGAGACACGGTGCCTCACTTTAATGTACCGGCTTCTACACGAGCGATGCGCACAGGCCAATATGTTGACCTTGCGACGAGTACTCAAGGCGGAACCGAGCTCAACCTCCGGCGCAAGGTTCATGATGCTACTTATCGTCCGTCGACTCATCATCATCATTGCTCAACTTTCCGTCTATGGTTTCCAAGGAACACGACCAAAGGGTATTGAAAAAGTTTGGCGCAAGAGTTCGCGCTCTGCGATTGAGTCTGTCCCTCTCGCAAGACGTACTTGCCGACCGAGCTGGGTTAGACAGAACCTACATTGGCGGGGTCGAGCGGGGGGAACGTAATGTCAGTTTGATCAACATCGTTAAGCTCGCTGCTGCTCTGGAAACCTCTGTCGCAGATTTGATGCGGGGTTTAGAATGAGTGTCGTAAAGCAGCTCAAGGGTGATTTCTTTAACCGGTTTCAAGAACTAGTTTCACCGGCAGTTGAGCGAATTGCTAAGCAGAAAGATGATTTCAGAAAGAAAGCGAAGGCTGTAAACAATATAGTCGCTGATGCCCGTACGGTTATTGAGAACGATCTGGGAGTAACGAGCCTTTCGAAGCAAGATGAACTTATTGTCCTCGAATATTGCACGACCGTTGCCAATCTAGAGTACAGAAACAAAGTCTGGTCCTACGAGTACATGGCTCTGTCTCGGCGGATGGGCGAGCTTTGGGAGCGCTTCTGTAAGTCTGCTTGGGAGAACCCTGTGCGAGCTAGCGTCGAGAGAGTGGACGCGCCGGACTTCGCTGAGGTGATGGCGAAAATCCACCAACGTGTTGAGCCATCCGTACCCAAAGAGATCAAGGATGACTTCAACAATCTGGTTGGCCTCATTGATCCAATCAATATGCGCGAAGACGAAGTTTTTGAGCTCGACGGTAAGTTGTTTGTCATTGATTTTAAAAGCGGTTTTGGCTCAAATGAGAAGGGAAACACGCTACGTCTTCTCGCGGTTGGGCGCGCATACAAACTGTATGACCCGGAAGTATCACTCCTGTTTCTGGTCCGCCAAAAGCAGAACAACAATTACCTAAACCGAATTCGGTCATCGAAGCTCTGGGAGGTGCATACCGGAGTAGATGCCTACGAAAAGATCGATGAACTTACGGGGTCCAACATTTCAAGACTAAGGGGAGAAATGATAGATTTTCAGAACGATCTCACCGGCGAATTTTGGGGCAGCCTCGGATCGGATCTCGATGAGGTCAAGAAATACTTTGATTGGTGAGCAGGGCGGTCACTACATTGTCGATGGCGCTCTGACGCTGTTTGCGATCAGGCGTCTCTAGGATCGCCCGATAAAGCCCGTTGTACGCGGTTGCTTCTGCGTAGCCCTCTGGCAATGGGATGCGAGAGATATATCGCGCTGAGTTATTCGCGCTTGGATTGATCGTCTCTTTCAATACCTTCGATACGTAGGTCGAGTTCAGATAGACTATCAAAAACAGAAGGAGCTCAGGGCTGTTGGGAAACACGCCAACCACGCCTTGATCGAATACGGAGTTGTTCATGTATGAGGCAGTCAGCCGCCCGCTCGTCACCATCGGTAGGGCGATGCCCTCCCGGAAATAGAAGCGCGAGTTTTGGAGCCTGGCCTTCTTGTCTGTTCGGTAGTGATGGACGGCGACCTTGTCCCACTTGATCGCCCAGAACGTCTGTTCGAAGGGTTCGCGGTGTCCCCCACGTATCAGAGGAACGTACAGCGGCTCCGTCAAGCCGTCAGTCTTCTCGGCCTCTGTCAGTTCATCAAAGCGTACTTTTTGCTCCCAACAGATGGCGTGTCCGTTAGCCCTGCGCTGAAGTCGTAGTGGATCGAACCCCAGAAACGCGCTGTTGTCACCGGTGTATATTCCGGTCCGGCATTCAGCAACGTCACCGAGTGTAGTCGAGTGAGCGGCGGTTGAAGCTCGTCTCTTGGCTGGCGGAACCCATCCTGTACCAGTATGCTTGGAAAACTCATCCGCACTTTCTAGATCCCACGAGATTGTATTTATCTCCGGTATCGCGTTCTCCTCTCGGAGGTCTGCCCAACGTACCGTCTGAGCACTTTGCTGCCGATCACCTGCAATGATGCAGAAGCTCCCATACCCAAACTGAACAGTTTCAAATACGCGGGATCGGAACAGTATAATATGCGAAGGGCTGTAGTTTTCGATGAGAAATCTACGTAACGGGAGATGGTTATTGCTAGTTAAAAAGGTGTCTGGTACAATAAAAACGTAGCGGCCATTGTCAACTAGTCGTTCAAGTGCAAACTTGAGGAAAAGCCCATACGACTCTCTGACATAGAACTCTGGGTATTTAGCCTTCATAAGGCGACGAAACTCTTTTGAGAACCGCAGCCCGTAAGGAGGGTTGCTGATTATAGCCTCATAGTGCTTGAGAGGTGACTGCCGAAACAAGCCATCCTCTGTTGCCATCTCAATGAAGTCACCGTGGATGAGGTTGAGTGGTCCTTGATGCAGAACTCCGGTGTGTTCAAGTGCTGATGCATCGATATCAACGGCATCGATGCTGGTCGGTGTTCCAATGAGGTGTTTCAAAAAAGCGCCTTGTCCTACCGCAGGCTCTAGTACGTTCTTTGCGTCCACGCTTCCCAGGAGGGCGGCCATGAATTCGGCAATGCCGCCAGCGTTCGTGTAGTGAGACTGGGTATTGTTGTCAGTGTAGAGAGCGCGGTCCAGCATGATGCCTCACAAAATGGTACTTAAAGGCATCTATTATAAGAACGCGAGCATTTCAATGCGGGTCAAACGATTTCAACAGTTTTGATTTCGTCAATGCACGCGGTCTTTCCATGCCAGATCCCGGCACTGCCAGCATGATCGCCGCTAAGGTGGACAGGGGCTTCGACAGCACAAGGAAAGCTTGGCTGGATCTGCACGGGCGCTCGCGAAGCGGGCCCAGGACATGCCGTAGCAGGACTAGGAACGGCTACTTCACAGGGCGCTAAGCAGCTTTTTTATGGAAGTATCTAGCTTTGCCTCAGTATAGGTCGTGTTGATCGTGTTTTCAGGATGATGAATGCAGTGGCGGACATATGTGCACTCTGAAACCGTATGCGATTTTCCTGTCACGGCATGCACCCATGTGTGGTCACTTGGAATGGCTTTGCTCGACAAGAACCTGTCGAAGTCTACGAAATTTCCGAGATTGTGTTTTGATTGGAGGTAGCCGTACAACTCGTTGTGGAACTCTACAGTCGACATTGCAAAGGCCTTGAAATTGACCTCCCCGAACGACGGGCTCCACGGAAATAGGCCCGCACCTGCCGCTTGGTGCTCCACTTCTATCCTGCCCGCTGCTGTGGACGAAAACACATTGGTCGTCCCAGACTTCACCAGCCTTTGGAGCAAGTAGGGGGAATGGCTGCTTACCACAATTTGGCAGGTCTTAGCTTCTTCAAGCAGGAGATCGGCCAACTTCTTTTGGGCAGTCGGATGCAAGTGCATTTCAGGTTCGTCTATCAGGAGTATCTTGTCCCCCTTTGCCGGGTCCGAAAGTAGACGCTGAAGCAGCAAGGCCAATATGAGTTCAACCCCGGAACCAAGACTCCGGGTCGTGATTTGTTGAACTTCATCTTCGGCCCGGACAGCGAGAAACGCCGATGAAAACGGCTCCAGTAGGGAGAGCAGTTCAACCCGCAGGTTCTTGAAATGGTCATTGTCGAAGAAGTCGCTGAATTGCTCACTTAGCTTGGCTCCGACTCCCTTCTGTGCCGTGTCCAAAGCCCATACGAAAACGTCCTTTGTGACCTTGGAAGCGTAGTCTGCGCTGGCTCCTTCCTCCCGCAGCTTCTTCTGGTATCGCCAATTCAGATCATCGCAGATCGCATCGAAGGTTGTACGGTAGGTGCCGCTTGCCAGATGGCGGGCGCGATTCTTATCGAAGTAGAAGACGTTGATGCCGTTCGGCACGATCCTGCCCGTGTCGAGCGTTAGTTCTCGCGGGTCCACAGTCTTTGTGTCGCGCGACTTGCTTTGAAGATAGGGCTGTCCGTCACTTTCGTTGTAGTAGGCGTTTTCGTCCAATGCGAAATGGCTTTTCGCCGAAATTGGCGACGATAACAGCTTTCCCGCCTGCTTCCTGTCCCGTGGCTCGGCAGATAATTTTAATCCGGTGCAGTTGAAGTATTTCCCCTTGTAGAACTCCAATTCTGATTTAACGCTAAACCTCTCGGTAATGCCTGCTATTGCAAACGGCTTCAAGAAGTCGTTGAAGTCTTTGATGCTCAGTTTGTTCTCGGCTTTGTATCGTCCGCTGAAGAGGTAGTCTAATGCCTCAAGGACAGACGTCTTCCCTGTCCCATTGTTCCCGACAAACAATGTTAGACCGCTACCAATGCTACCGTTCGGCACTGCCAATTTGATTGTCTCCGCAGAGAAGCAGCGGAAGTTCTCAATTGATAGTTCGCGTACAAAAGCGGGGCCGTCGTACATCTGTGCTCCTGGAAATGAGAGACTTTCGTATCTAAAATGCGGAAGTCGTATCGCAGACGCATTCACGAATGGATGATCCAAGTGGTACGGGAAACCGGTATTCCCCCACATTGACTTTGCAAGTCTGCCTGTCAGCCCTTTAGAAATGCTGAAAGCTATTTTTTTCACGAGAGGGTATTTAAGTCTCTCAGAGCAGCCCTTTCCCCCATGGGATGCTGCTGGTCTGGCGCACCTGTATTCTTGCCCGATACACCTACAACCTTTCTTTGCCGCCTTTCACCATGGCGCGGGGGGCATAAGACCGGGGTACGGGGATGCGTACGAAGGGGCTGCTGGCGACTGCACGTACTTCCTTATGCGGCGCGAAGCCGCGCCAACTGCGTCGCACACTCCCTTCTACCAATATAATCGCTAAAGGGCAGGTGCACCGCCCTTGGAGCCGTGCCGTCGCAGCCTGTCCGTACATAAAGGTATACCTTTTCAGTACAGCACTCTTGACTGTACACATAGAGTACACTAATGGTGCGTACATATCAGCTTTAAAGATAGGGGTACGTATCATGGGTGCAGTTGTCGGCTATGCGCGAGTGTCAACTAGCCAGCAGGACCATTCGAGTCAGGTTGCGAGGCTCGAAGCAGCCGGAGCTACAAAGGTATTTACCGAGAAGCGATCCGGCCTTGACGGTGAGCGTCCGGCATTGGCTGAATGCCTACGTTATTTGCGAGAAGGGGATACGCTGCTTGTAACCAAGCTAGATCGATTGGCCCGGTCCACGGCGGACCTGTACAAGATAGTGAGCGACATCGATAAGCGCGGGGTTTCATTCAAAGTACTGGACGACGCCGCAATCGATACCAGCAGCCGAACCGGCAAACTTGTGATGGGTATACTGGCTTTGATCGCAGAGTTCGAAACCGACATCCGCAAGGAGCGGCAAATGGAAGGAATTGCCAGAGCCAAAGCCGAGGGCCGTACAGGCGGTAGACCGGCTCTTGTGACCGAGGAAGTTCGCACTAGGGTCTTTGATCTACGAGACCAGGGCATGAGCATTCGCAAGGTGGCCGAGGAAATTGGCTTCTCAAAGGCGACTGTTCAAAAGATCATTGAAAAGCAATGAGTTATGGTTCCGGACCCTTTTAGGAATAACAGGTGATGTATCGGTTTAAGCAGATATACGAATGTATATATGAACAGTTAGATACAGTGGCATGTACAGAACGCAATCCGGAAGATTGTAGTAGGTCGGACTACATATAATACATATAGGAACGATAGTGAGCATGCCTATGATGTAGGCATAATACATACATGCCAATAGTTATATGACATATGTAATACAATACATAAAATACTAGTATTATGTAACTGAAGATAATCCCCGAATGTAACTATGAAAATACATATAGATCTAAATACCGGACAGGTTGTGACAATCACGGCGCTAGATGAAATATCTATTCTGTCTCATAAGTCTACGATCATCTCTGTGGGCTTGTCCACCTAGCCCTGCCTACTAACCGGTTCAATAATCAAGGACTACAGATTAACAAACCAGCGTTTAGCCGAATGAATTACAGGGTTTTGAATTAAAATAGGATCAGAGTTAAGTACGATCAAGTCATAACAGAGTAATTCATGAGTCGGTAAGTCTGTTGTTGTTATACGGCCGCGATTTACGGCTTCGGCAATACAGAGGCTTTCGGTATTTAATCGTGGCTTTCGCGTCGAGACTGTGGATATCATAACTCGATTGGATGGTTTGCTTCCCTGTGCCCTCTCTTTCGGCCACAGATGCCCGCCAGGACGCAAACACGGGCTGGGATGGGCAATGAGCGCCGAGACAGCAAGAGGTGCGCCCATGGCCAAATGCGGGAATTTCCGGCTTTGCTAAAATTACGGCATGCCTTTGATATAGCTTATATTCCTGTAGGCTGGTCTACAACGTTGCCCTGTTTTCAACGCCTATTCGAGTTGGCTGTACGGGAGGCCGATTAGCACCATGGATGCCGCTGCCCTGTCCATGTTCGGGCCAAGCCTTCTGACACGAGAATGTCACCAAGGGATTGGCCATTCCGTACCAGTACCCGGAGCTTGCGCCCATTCCTGTCTTTGTCCCCGGTTTTTCCATGCCAGTATCTCGAAGGGGCCGTCATTGACTAGTTCCATGAGCCGTACAGTTGCCCGATGTCCTAGCGCCTTTTCGGCAGCACAATGGGGCTGACTGATCTCCGGTGTGTCGATGTCGGCAATACGGATTTTGACCCCGTTGTTCCAGAGCGTGTCGCCATCCACGATGCAATTGAACCGTGGACCACTGCCGCATCGCTGGTATGCCGGTTGCGCGATATCGACGGCGCCAGCCGGACAAGTGGCGAGGAATGCGAGACCAACTAGTATGAACAGCCAGACTGGCAAGTCGCCGGGAATGCCATTGCGCATGCTGTCAGCGCTGGGTCACGAACCGGAAATAGCCATCTGCCGCAAGGCGCGGATGGACGCCCCGTTCGAAGCTACTGTTGATCCGAGCCTGATCGGCCTTCTCAAGCCAGCGACGCCACTGCACCGTATCGGCTGCAAAACGTCTAAGCTCGTTCTGGAAGGCAGCATAATAGCTGTCGTAGGTCTGGTACCGTTCCGCCGACAGGCCGTGCTTGTGACAAAACGCGGCTGCGAGAACGAGAGGGTCAACACTGTTCCGATAGGCTCGTTGCAACGGCTCGTCTTCCGTGAAGTCTATAATGTTGAGTTCGCTGCTGCTCCTGCCGGACAGCCGGTGAACCTCGTCCGCGAAGGTCTGGTAGAAAGCGTCGTAGGTGTCATCCGCGTTTAATTGCCCATCTGCTTGCGGCTCGTCAGCTTTGGTAGCGGGGCTACCGCTGCCGTACGCGGTATCCAGTACGACAGTCTGCGTCGCGGACAGCGCTATGTACCGATACCACGCGGGCATCGCTGTCTTCATGCCCCGACGATAGGCGTAGCCGATAATTGGAAGCTGCTTGCCCCCATGCACCGTCTGCAACTGATGCTTGGCCATGAGGGCGACATTCCTCATCTGATCGGAAGCAAGGTCGCGCATGATCGTATCAGCACTCTGGTTTGCACGATGTTCCGATCCGCTAAGCTTCAAAGCTTCGAGGTAGACGAAGGCACGTACAGTCTCCCTGCCTGCGCTCGTCGTATGACGAAAGAACTTGTACCCAGCACATGCCAGCAACCCAATGATGATGATTTCCAAGTGCCTGCCCCCGCGTCCGACCTGGGTCAGATATCCGATTTTTGGATAATCTGAAAATCGGATTACCGCACGGTTGAAGGGGCAGTCAACCGAGCATGGCGAAATCGCTGCACTCAAAGAGGCAACAGGTGCTGGTAGCGGCGATTGCAGAGCAGCGCCGTGCTAAAGGCTTGTCTCAGGCGCAGGTAGCCAAGGCGTTGGGACGCCACCAACCGTTCATCGCCAACATAGAAAGCGGTGAACGGCGGGTCGATTTGCTGGAGCTTCTGGCGTTAGCCGACCTCATTGAGCTAGATGTGCATGCTCTGATCGATCGGTTACAGCGGACGGCTGGGTAACGGTCAGCTTCTGCAAAGCCTCGCCCAGGGCACGGCTCATCATTGCGGAAAGGATAACCAATATGGCAAATAAAGCCATGGCGCTTTCACAGCGTCAGGTCAAAGCACTGTGCCTTGGCGCAGCGCAAGCAGGCTTTGTGGCTGAGATCCTTATCAACGGGGCGTTCATTCGGCTCGTGCCAATGGATGCGCCACCATCGCAGGTCTACAAGACACCCGAACAGATACGAGAAGAGGAACTAGACGAGGAACTGGAGAGGTTCAGGGCCAAGCATGGTTACAAGCCATAATCTAGCTTCTGCATCGCCTCGTTGCGCTGCTGCAATGTGAAACCTTCCTTGAAATATTGCCGATGTGTCATGCCGTCCTGCTCGTGGCCGATGATTGACTTTACCAATGGATCAGCCACACCCGCCTGCAACAACCGAGTGTTGACGGTGTGACGTAGGCTATGGAACACACGGGTCTTAGTTTTCAGGCCTAGCTTTACCAGTAAGGTATCGTTGAACCATCGGCTTTGGTGGCGCCCCCATCCGTTCTTCGGATCGTAGCGGAAGTCGGGGAATAGCCTAGTCGCCTTTTTGTCGGCCATCGCCTGTACGTAGCCTAGTAGCCCCGCCTCAATAAGCTTGCTGTGGATCGGCACTAAACGACGGGCGGCAGACGTCTTCAAGCTCTTACGATCACCCTCCTCGTTCATATTGAAGACCCAAATGCCGTCCTCTTGGTGAATGTCCTTGAGCTCCAATTGTGCGATCTCACCAAGTCGGGCACCGGTATAGATGCCGATCAGTGTTGCCCACTTCTGGTAGGGCTTCGTAACTAGCCCCTCCTTATTGTGCAGGACAGTTCTCAGAATCAGGCAGATTTGCTCGTCCGTATAAGCGTCCCGGTCGCCTTCCTTGCCTCTCTTGGTTTGCCTGACGGCAAGGCCGGAGAAATAGTTCTCGTTGGTATGGTGGTTCTGTTTCGCCCACTCGAACAGCTCCTGGTAGGTCTGCAGGTACTTGTTGATAGTCGCGACCTGTATGATCTCGATGCCCGGGCGATTAAGAACATCGGCCAGGGGCTTACCTCGTGTAAGCGGGTTCTTGGAACGGTTGCGCGGATAGGCAAGCAGGGTGTCCTTCACCCGCTTAGCCTCCATAGCCGTCAGCGTGCGCACGTCTGTATCGCCGCCAAGGATTTCCTCTAGTAGCTTAATATGGTCTGCTTTCTCGATGACGGTTTTTGCAGCCCATGCGTTACCGCGTCGCCGTTCCTGGCTGTAGGCGGCGGATACATCAGTAATCGTCATACCGGCAGCTTTGGCGGGCTGGGCCATGTCTGCGGTAGATGAAGCTGGGCCGGTATCGAAATCATAGCGTTGCAACGACTTGTCGTAAGCAAGAACTGCCTTCAAGAAACCATGGAACGACAGCTTCATTTCCCGGTCTAGCCAACCGTATTCCGAACTGCCTTCCTTTATGTCGAGGTCGTACTTCTCGATGAAGCGGGCCAAAAGATCATCGTCGGATTTGACGAGGGAGAGCGGAGTATCTGTTTTCCTTGCGTGCTTGGCCACACGCTTGCTGGCTTCGTAAGTCTGTCTGTCCAACTCGCTCAGAGGCCCAGTATCGTTCATCTCGGTCTTAGCGTCGTTCAACAACTGGCGAAAATGCTCAGTCAGTACGCTTCTCAGTTCCTCGTGCCGCATCCCGTATGCAATTCCATACTCGTTCAATCGTTCGCCTATCTGGCTCAGAGAACGGGACAAGCGCAATGCTTTTCGTGGGTCGCGGGTCTGTAGAGAAAGCTTGAGCGTAGATGCCTTTCTCTGTGGATGTAGCTGCTTCGGTAGGGGCCAACGCAGATAGAAAACGCCGCACCGCGACTTTACGAGATAGACCGGATTGAACAAACCAATGTTCCCCTTGGATGTCTCCCCAGGAAAAACCGGTTTCTAAGTCATTGATTTCAAACGGAATGGTGGGCCCGGAGGGACTCGAACCCCCAACCAAGCGGTTATGAGCCGCCGGCTCTAACCATTGAGCTACAGGCCCTCAGCGTCGGTGTCCGGCGCCTTGGTGCCGGAGGCCGGCACCG
>Ga0123342_1010568_pt1 | contig 10509 bp, 6 predicted proteins | sample Turbeawhitnodule_FD_89960 | JGI IMG/M metagenome (GOLD analysis project Ga0123342, IMG submission 89960) | Root nodule microbial communities of legume samples collected from Mexico - Turtle bean Mexico white nodule | ecosystem: Host-associated > Plants > Roots > Nodule | place: Mexico: Nepantla... | reverse complement strand
GTCAAACTATTTATTTAATTTTTACAAAATAAATTAATTAATCTATTGAAGACAATTGATAACAAATAAAATTTATAATATTTAGAAATATAATTAAATATGCAACTAACATATAATGTATATATGAAAACATAATTAGATAGATGAAAACATTAAAAAATATGATTTAACGTCGTCTAGTACACTTTCAAAATTAAAAGAAATTACAACTTATATCAAACAAAAGTGTTTGATTTATTTCTAAATTTTGTGAATTCTCTTCTCCGTATGATCTTCAACTTCATCCTGAATAAAGAAAAAAAAAAAAATATCAAGTACACAAAAAAACAAAATAATCACTACATTAAACTTATTAAAGTACTGACCAAAGGCCTTTTTCTAAAATATGCCCAAGAAATTACAAGAAACATTTGCTTCAAATTAAAAATAACTCAGTGGCCAAAGGAAGTGAAACAATGAAGAAGGGAATAAAAAAATGTAAAAAAAATAGTACAAGTGGAAATCCACTATTGAATTGGTGTGACTACCGCTTATGCTCCATCTTTGCTTTAATTAAGAAAAACTAATCATCTTATATCTCCAATGTACAATCATACTAAAATATATGTTTTCAATCATAATCAATTATCTTTAAATAAGTAATTGATATGTAAATTAAAATTGATTATATGAATATATATATATATATATATATATCAATTTAATTAATTATATTTAAATAAATAAATAAAATAAATAATTAAATATTTATAAATATATTTTATTACTATAATAAAATAAATAAATTTAATATTTTATTAATATATATTATTTTGAAATAATAAAAGAACTTTATTCATTTAAATTTTGATAATTTATTTTTAATGTAATTTATTAATTTTTGAAATAATTTTGTATTTTATTTTAAAATACAATTTTAACATAAATTGAAATTTTTAAAAATTTAACTTTTACATTATTTTTAAACAAAATATATTTTATAAATCATTCTCTAAATATATTAATTTAATTTTTTTTCTTACTTCTATTCCCTTTCTGTCTTTATAAATATTCTAGATTTATTGAATTCAATCTTATATAACAAAATAAACTGAAAGATACACATCAGATATGAGGGAACCGCCATTCGTGTCAGTTAACAATTGATCAAGTCCACAAGGATCCATTTCATGAACCAAGCACTATAAATAGAACCTTCTGTGAATTAGTAAGATACGTTTTGCCCATTCATTATAATATACCTAGATCAGGACATTATTTTGAGCATCGGAGTGCAATTGCAAGTACTCCCCAGTCGACCGAACATCAGAATTGAAGGAAGGAGATTTAAAGGGATCTAGAGATCATTGACACGTCAACAATTGTGCATCCAACCACAGGTACTATCTGGGACCCTTAGCTCATACAAGTACAATTGGCGCCCACCGTGGGGCCGAGGTAGTATTCAATCTTCAGCAACAAGCCGCATCCAACCACAATGGTGTGCACAAGGAACAACACTAATAACGACCGAATGGCAGACGAGCACAAATGGAGGAGATTCGAAGAAAAAAAACATGGCGGATCAATTTAAAAATGACGAGGATCGACATTGGCAGGAAGAGATGTTTTTCTTGAAGGAACAAAACAAAAACCTTCTATAGCGGATTGGGGGCCATGGACAGGAGGAACAAACCCATAAATCTTAACCGCCAAATCCTCCAACCCATCAATCCAGAGCACCACCATCGAACCCACCAACTCATCAAACTCTTCATAACTTCCAAACTCAACAAAACCACCAAAGTTCCAGAAACAATATTCCTATAGATAATGAAGAGGATCCGAGAGGGCACCCTTTCACAGATGAAATTATTGACACACCACTTCCTCCTAAGTGGAAAAGGTTAACTATCAAACCCTATGATGGCTCCACCGATCCGGACGAGCACCTGAATATTTTTAAAACACAGATAACCTTATATACCACCAACAACGAAGTATGGTGTAAGGTCATCCTTACTTCTCCACTTGGTTGGTTCATTAGTCTCCCTACGAATTCCGTGGGGAACTTCAAAGTTTTAACAACAAAGTTCATGACACAGTACACAACGAGTCGCCTACATCATACTTCTTGTATGTCCCTCCTTAATGTGAAGCAAGAAAAAATGTGAGTCTTTACGAGCATTCATGGATAGATTCAGTAAGGTATGCATGGGTATCAGAAACTTGATGCCTGAGATTGCCATGCATCATTTGGTCGGAACCCTCCACCAGAGACGATTCACAAAAAGCTTAATCAAGAGACCGTCCAAGAATATGGATGAGTTGAGAACCTGAGCCACCAAATTCATGCAGATTGAAGAGCATGTCGATTACCATATAAGTGATCAATCTAAGGTGCCGAAAAGGGAAAAGAAAAAGAACAAGATAGAAGCAATCGAATGGGACAAGGTCGGACTGACCGATTCAGAGAAAATCGGGACCCCCGATTTCTTAGCTACACACCTCTAACAATCCCAAGAGGAAGAGTTTTAAATGAAGCATTACAAGCCGAACTAATTTTGGCTTTAAAGCAATCACAAACACCTCGAAATGTCGATTCATCCAAACACTATCAGTATCATCGCAATTACGGCCACACGACCGAAAGCTGTCAGGCATTAAAAGATAAAATCGAAGAGCTTATCCAAGCAGGCCACTTCCGCAGATTCATCAAGACGGACACCACTACACACCGATCACCACAGAGAAATCGGTATCTCCCCAGAGGACAATTTGAGCGACCCGGATGTGGAGATTCCCGTTTCCGTGATGACAATCAGCGACTGCCAAGGCAAAGACGAAGTGAAACCCCGGTCAGGAGGACCCGACCCCGGTGTGAAAGCCCTGAGAGAGCAATCGAACCAGATGTAGAGTCCAAGAAGTCATCAACACTATTGCCGACCCGATGTCACTCAGTGTCCCTGAACGAGAAGTGAATTACATAGCTGGAGGTTTCGCTGGTAGCGAATGCTCCAACTCAGCTAGAAAGAAACACCCCAGGCCATTCAATTAGTTCATTCCATGTCAACCCAAAGACGACCACAGATACCCCCAATCACTTTCACTGATGATGATTTCACAGTGATAGATCCAACACAAAACGATCCTATGGTGATCACTATGGAGATAGATAAGTTCTCAATTACCAAAGTGCTAGTAGATCAAGGCAGTTCGGTGGACATTCTTTATTGCAAAACCTTTAAGAAAATTAGGATCCCAGATGAAGACATTCAGCCATATGATGAGCAGATTGTTGGATTCTCAGGAGAGCGAGTGGATACTAGAGGATATATTGAATTATATATTACGTTTGGCGAAGAGGAATTCCTCAGCAAAACCATAAAAATCAGGTATTTATTGGTTAATGCACATACTTCATATAATGTACTACTCGGACGTTCGTCCATTAACCGTTTAAGAGCGATCGTCTCCACCCCCCACTTGGCGATGAAATTCCCATCCATAGATGGTGATATCGTGACGGTCTATGTGGATAAAAAATTGCTCAAAAATACATACACATTAAGTTCACCAAGTTACGTAGTTTTGAAAGACCGACCAATCAGTCGATAAAATGTTCACATAGATGATGCATAAAAAATAAAATTGTTCAAAACCCACATCATGGGTCCAGAATAAAACCACTTAAAGTGGATCCAGTATTTCTTCAAAGGATGGCTCAGGTTCGGCTTGAGCAGTGACAACGTTCTCTCAACCCACATCCTCCATGGGAGTATCGACATTCCCGCCGATTGGCACCAACTTGCCATCGACCACGTCCTTATCTAAGTCGTAGCAAGGGTCTTCGGCCGATACTCCATGGTAGAAGGCCGCTTGTCGTAGACCCTGGTGAAAGCAATTTTCACTAATATGCAGCATAAATGCATGGCACTTCTCCACCTCGGTCAAGAGTGCCTTTTCCCTTTCCTCGACTGCGACTTTCTCCTTAGCAAGGTCCGCTTTCTCTGCCTCCATCGTCGCCACCTGATCCTTTAAAGCTTGTTGAGCCTTCTTTGCGGCAACATTATCTTCAAGAATTTTTTCCTTAAGAGCCTTATCTACCTCTAAGGTTGCCTTATGTGCATTAGCAGACTCGACCAGTTCCTTCTTTTGCTTGGTCACTATGGCAAGGGATCTTTCTAGCTCTTCACCAAGAGTTCAACCCACCACCAGCGATCGGATCTGCAGCTCCGACCATTATGCGACCAAGTTGTTGGTGGGAACGACTGTTAGTACACCCTCAAATTCCGGATTCAACTCAATCTGAATGCCCGGTGCCACCTCCAACTGGGGATTCAGCATAGACGGCTGCCTGGTGGATGACCCTGCTTCCACACTTAGTCGAGCCGTTATGGCGGGTCGACCTTGTGTTTTGGCCGCAGGAGGAACCATAATTTGTGGAGGTACCAAACACAAATGAATTAAAGGCCATATATGCAAAAAATTTACATACCACTAAGGTTTGTCTACCTCTTGGACGACCCGTATAAGACTACCAACTATCAAGTAGACAACTTATATGGAAGCTGTTCAAACACAACTAAAACCGACATCGACGACCACGATTAGACGACAATTTAACTGTATATAAGATGAGTTACAAAAAATAGAAAGGACCTAATGCTAAGCCCATAAATAAAACTTTACTATATTGCTTCTAATTCAACTATTACCACCACATTCCCTCTTCGCATCTGTTTTTAACGAATAATCATTCTCATCTACCGAGAAGTTACAATTTCAAATAATAAGTGTTCTTGAAAGCCTTAAACAACACTTTTGACATGCCTCCATTTATTTAATATTTGGTATGTTTCATTTATGCTAATGTGTTTCATGCAACCATATATGCACAGAAAATGAGCCAAGAAAAAAGATAATTTCTATAATATAAAAGATTGTAAAAATTTTCAGAAAATAAACGGATAATTTCTATAATAAAAAACAATTTTTAAACTTCTCAACAAATGAAATACAAATAACTTTAATTATTTTTTCTTGTATTTTTTATTTTTTCTAAGAAAAGACATTATTAAAAAAAGAATAAAATAATATTTCCATTTAAATATAAATGTAATGAGTCCTATGGGTAAGAAAAGACATTAAAAAAAAGAATAAAATAATATTTCCATTTAAATATAAATTTAATGAGTCGTATGGGTAAGAAAAGACATTAAAAAAAAGAATAAAATAATATCTTATTGATACTTGAGATTAGAAAATTACTTATAAAATCTAAAGAGAGTTAGTTGTACATGGTGAATTGAACCATTGCAGATACGACAAAATGATCATTTGGCAGTTAGCAAGCTGGGTTACCAGTTTGACAAGGGGACTATTCGCTCACCTTTATCATGGTGCCTTTTGATCCGTTATACTAGGTGTGTTTCCTTCCATATGTACATTGTTATTGGGATGGTATTTATTTTCATAATCTTTTTCTTCCATCACCTATGTAGGTTATTTATGAATCAGGCAGTAATACACAGGTAGGGAACGTGATTATCTTGACAGTTGCCTTTGTCACAAGTCAGAGATGGTGATTTTTGAAGCTGCTAGAGCAAGAACAAAGCTCAATGGTGTAAAAAATTGAGAATTAACTCCAACAATTACAGTTCTTCATCTATTTTTAAGTTCTTCTAAGCCAGTCTTGAGATTTGTCGTTGTCCGTACCTTGAACAAGGTAATAATTTCTCAAGTTTCACTTTACAGGTGGCAATGACGCATCCAATGGCAATAACAGTGAGCCAGTTTCTGCAAGGAGAAAGGTGGATTCCGGCTACAAGGGTGCCATTCTCTTCTGGAATGAGTACATGATCTGTGATAGTGTTAATAATTAATATATGGCTAGCTTCACTGTGGCACAGTTTACAATGTATATCATATATGCTGGCTTTTAAAAATATCATGGTCCAGATTCCAAAAGTTTGTTCCATCAAACTACTTTGTAATGGTATATTACTATATGCATATGTAAGACAATATTATTATTATATTATGCAATAAAATTATCCATGGATTGGTGTGATCGTATATTGTTGTTATAAATTCTGTATAAATATTTTTAAGAAAAAATAAAAACAAAATAAAAATGAATATATGAACTTAATCATAAGTTTTACTTCGATCAAGTAGAAGTTTAATTTCTTATGAAAAGTTTATAACTAAAAGAAAAAGCACATGAATGGTAAAATAAAATGAGGTTGAATGCTTAAATGATAAAATGAGTTAAAAATCAAATGTTTTTAGTTTTAAAATCTATGATATTTTATGGGATAATGTATGGTAGTTTACGGAGGTTTCGAAACCTATGGTATTTTATGAAGGTTTTGAAACCTATGACATTTTGCAAAAGTTTTAAAATCTATGGTATTTTACAGAGGTTTTAAAACCCATGGTATTTTACGGAGGTTCTTAAGTCCATGCTATTTAACGGAGGTTTTGAAAGGCTTTTCCTGAGGTTTAAAAAAACCTCAGGGAACACGTTACCCAGGGATGGTTTAGCGGGGAAAACAACAACCCTGGGTAAATGACTTAACATAGGTTTTAACCCTTGCTAATGTAAAAATAAACCCCTGTTAAAACCATTTTTTCTTGTAGTGATAGAATCTTTTACTACCGAATGATTGATGGAGAGAATAATAATTTGACCAGTGTTTGTACAGCATATATGAAACCAAATACTTTTACTTATAATACAAATTCAAATCTTATCTTATCAAATTTAATTAATTATATTTCATTTATCCAATTAAATTCATTTTAATTAATAATAAAAATAAAATATTTAAATCATAACTGTATTACCTAATTATATTTAAAAATTTATCATTATTTTCCTTAAAAGAGAAAATTAAACACATTATTGCATATAAAAAATAGATTATTTTGTTAAATATGCTAATCTTGAAGATGTAAGTGAAATAGATGTGATTTAGGATTTAGTTGACTATGGTTTTTATTATTGGCGAGAGTCAAATTTAAAGTCTAAAATAATTAAATATAATATTTTATTTTTAATCATTATATTATTTTATCATAATAAATTTTGTCATTATAAAGATGTTAAGATTCAGTCTAACCATTTAAGATTTATGTAAATAAAATATAAATACAATACTTTTTATATTTAGATCAGAACAACACTCATTCAAACATGATAAATATAGTATAAGCAATGGTTGCATATTTTTTTAATGAACATGAAATATTTTATCTGGAGCGAATAATAATTTCTTTAATCCATTTAAAATTTATTATGTCTTGTTTAATACTTACAAATAAGGGGATGTAGCTCAAATGGTAGAGCGCTCGCTTTGCATGCGAGAGGTACAGGGTTCGATCCCCTGCATCTCCAATTTTCATTTTAATTTTTTCATATTTAAAAGGTTTTTTATTTGTTTTATTTACTTTTTTTTCTTCATGCACTATATATTTCTGATGCATGATGTATAATAATAATAGTATTATTTGGTTGGTTTTTCGTTTTCAGAAAGTTATTAAATTTTTCACCGATTTAAAAACTTAATGGGGGAAGAATTGAATCTTTGAGATCAACTCCTGACTATGTGTGAGATCAAATGTAGTTTGTGTCTTGGTCAAGAATATTGTCAAATACAAAGAATTAGAATATGTTATTTTTCTTGAAAGACTTGAACTATAACTATGACATTATAAAATCACATATTTTGCTCATGTTGTTACATACCGAGCATTGTTTTCTATCTTGCCATTAAGTAATCGAAACCAAAAAATGGTAAGCAATATACCTATTGTCACAAACTCTATCACACAGTTGACGAGTGTTACTTCAAACATGAATTTCTTCCATGGTATATAAATAAAAAAATTGAAAGAATCAAGAGAGTCATCAACAACACCATTGTGGTCAAAACCAAAAAGGTGAAGAAGATGTTAGGAAGATCAACAAATTACTACAATTGAAGGAAATCATTTTACACAAGGTCAGGTACATCAAATTATATAGATTATTAAGAAACAAATGTTGATTCCAAAAATGAGGTGAACAATTTTGTTGGTGAGTATTTAAATGAGAATACTATGAAAGGTAAAAAAAAATGAAAATTCTAGAATTCTAGATATAGGGGCAACATATCGTGTAACTTTTTCTAAAAATAATTTCACAATTTTTCGAAAGATAGACCCAATACGTGTTAAATTGCTAAATGGACCATATGTCACCATGATGAACTGTGAAAGTGTTTGTAATTTTTTATGTATATCATGTTATGCATACCAAACTTTTTGTTCAATCTTGCATCCATACAAACAATTGTTAAATCATATAACTGTAAATTGGTTTTCTCCTTCGAGTTTTGTCAAATTCAAGATGCACTTTCATTAAAGATGATTGGACATGTGATACAATTCAAGTATCCAAGAAGATGACCAAGGACTCAAGAGACAATTCACACTATGAGCAGTCGTATCAGCAATCAAGTCAAAGCCCCACCAAATATCAAACGGACCTCACTAGAAGAACTTGGCATAAACCAGAACATCAACTGTTCTTTCTTCTGGTCTTCTTAAAAGACAAAAACATGTTTGTAAATAATTTGGGCTCACTTTTAGGGTCCAAATAGTAAAATAGGTTAAAGTAGGTTCACATAGCATAAAAGGGAGTGTACTTAGCAAAATGGGCTTATACCAAGCCCACTTTTTCAAGATAAGGCACCTAGAATTAGGGTTTTTAACCTACCTTCGAGAAGCTATGCCTAAAGGTGCGATTTTGATCATGGTCAACACCCTAGGCAGCCCTTCTCCATTGCCATTTCTACCCTCCACCCATCTTGCCCACTAAGGCACACTTTCCTATAAATAGGGTGTCTTGCCTCATGTATTTACAACTTGATTTTGAATAGTAAAGAAACTCTGCAGGATTGATTTTGTGAAACTTGTGAGTTTTCATGTTGGGTTTTATCTTGGGTGAGTAATATCTTAAGTGGCGACTCAAGTTATCTGGGTCTTATCTTGAGTGGGTAATATCTCAAGTGGTGGCTCTTGCATCACTCATCTTAGAGTCCCTCTACTCCAAGTGGCGTGACTTCCTTTCTTCCATAAGATCTCTTCATCCCTTCCTCTTTTATCTTTTATTTATGCCTCCTTCCATTCCATACATGTCTTTTTCTAATCTTTAATTTGTTTTTTGCTTTGTTCTTCTTCTTTACTTTTTCCTTCTCTTAATTTCTGCTACATCACTTGTCACCTTATAATTGTCTTTTTCTTTTTGCCATTCTGAAGTGAACCTTCACACTTACTTAACCACTTGGTTAAGTTCGTGTCTAGTGAGAATCTTCTTAGGGTTCTCACTATAATTCCTAAATAAAAAATCATAACAAAGAGAAACCAATAAAATGTGCAATCCTAAAATCAACTCACATCATGTGTGATGGCATTGAGCTCTTCTCTTTTGTGATTTTTGGGTGATGGCGGAAGCTTGGACGGATTGATGGTGGATCAAGGCCCTCCTAAGAGGTGTGGTGGCCTTGTAGGTGCAGCAAGAGTAGGGAGGTGAGGGAGGTTCGGCCAGCCCTCTTTGGTAGGTGAATGGGTTGAAGATCAATAACCTAAATCTAGAGAGATTGTAGGCAAAGGGAGTATGTATGGCTCAAGTTTGGCAGCATAACAATACTCAAATTTATCTTGGATTTACATGAGGTAGGCTCCTCCTTAAATAGCCTAGGAGGACCGTAAAGGTTAAAGCAAATGAAAAGCAAATGCAAGCCAAATTACATGTAAATGTGAGCACATGGAAGCACATGGAGCACCTGGCACATGGGACACCTTGCCTTCACATGGCCGGCCTAGATTAGTTTAGTAGGTTCTAGAAACCGTAAACTAATCTAGGTAATTCTAACTTAATCCTAATTTTCAATTTAAACAAGGTTCACAATGCTATGCTATTTGCACCACAAACAAAACTATGTTACTCTTGATGGGCTTCTTGGAACATGTATAGATATGTTTCCCTTCCATCTGTAGCCTTGTCCCAATCTTCATTCACTCTCTTGGTCATGGACCTTGTGGTTGGTCCTAGAAGCTCATGTGGTCCTAGACGCTCTTGTGGTCCTAGACGCCCTTGTGGTTGCCCTTCCTGTAAGGTGGTGCTTGGCCCTCTTCCATCATCCCCTCCCCCTTGGAAAGGATTTGTCCTCAAATCCAAATCGTCCTTGTCTTCACTGGTACCTACAAATGGAGATAAATCAATTACATTAAAAGTATCATGTACTCCATATTCAATAGGCAAATCTAATTTGTAAGCATTGTTGTTGACTTTCTTGAGGACTTGAAAGGGTCCATCACCTCGGGGACTTAGTTTGAACTTTCTTTTAGTGGGAAATATATCTTTTCTAAGATGAAGCCAAACTAAGTCTCCTTCCTCAAAAATTATTTCTCTCTTCCCTTTATTGTTGTATTTTGCATACTTTTCATTTTGTTGTTGTATTTGGAGTTTAACCTTCTCAT
>Ga0123342_1010567_pt1 | contig 10509 bp, 4 predicted proteins | sample Turbeawhitnodule_FD_89960 | JGI IMG/M metagenome (GOLD analysis project Ga0123342, IMG submission 89960) | Root nodule microbial communities of legume samples collected from Mexico - Turtle bean Mexico white nodule | ecosystem: Host-associated > Plants > Roots > Nodule | place: Mexico: Nepantla... | reverse complement strand
GATGGTGTAATGGCAACTCATGACGAGGAAACTAGACGATTTTTCAAGCACTCTTCTGTGCAAGTGCTGCTTTGTCCTCGCATTGCTGGAAAACGACACAGCTGGGCCAAACAAAAGGTTTGGATTGACAATGATTCAACCCATTAAAATATTTTTATTTACTGGAACAGTTGATTCATTGTCTTAGAATATTTTAAACAATCTCCTCCTGTTCCCAGTTTGGTATACTTTATGGGGACATACTACTACTGATAGGGTGGTTCCATTTGGTAGTTTTCCTAACTTTTTTTCATGAATGTCAGAATTTATGACAAGATTTAGTTTCTTTAGCTGTTTCTATATCTACATCTTTGCATTGGATCTCTGTATGGTTCACATACTTCTACAATATCAGTTCTAGAGTTCCAAAATAATTATTTTCTTTCTAATTATCAGGAAGTTGGAACAATATATACACATCATCAGAAAACTGTAATTGTGGATGCTGATGCTGGAAATGGCAAAAGAAAAATTGTAGCATTTGTTGGTGGACTTGATTTGTGCGATGGGCGATATGATGATCCCCACCATCCTCTCTTTAGGTCACTGCAGACACTGCATAAGGATGACTATCACAACCCTACTTTCACGGTAGTATATTTCTGTTTGGTTGTATTATCACTAGATTTTTCCATCAATCATTTCATAGGCAACAAAAGTAAATGTGTAAATTAAAGCCACTAAGGTTTATAATATAACTCCAATTTTTAGTAGTTCTTGAAGAAACCAAATTTCGGCAAATAAATATTTCCATATTCTTGTGTAGGGAAGATTAAAGGATTAGTTTTAAGTGTATGTTGTGATAAGTTCAACACACTTTGAATAGTAAATCTATCATTGCCAGTCGTGTAGAACCTCATATATAATTAGAGCTGTTAAAATGGGCTACCCAGCCTAGCCCACCACTGGTTGGCCATTTGGTGGGCCAACTGCTCACTTATCAGTGAGTTGCACAAAAATTAGTTCGGCTCTGCTCACCACAAGTTAGTGGGTTAAATCGGCCGAAATTCACTTAATTTAAAAATTGCAAATTTTTAGTTTTTTTTTTCTTCAATCTCTTTTTAATATGAAAATGGGAACCAAAATACTGGAATAACCATAACAAAAAAAAGCATCACATTGATATGCACATAAATGACCATGCCATATGTTAATATGTATAAAAGACAATACCTGAAAATGATAATTCTAAATATCATACTAATATGCATACAAAGTACAAACACTAAATGATAATTTTAAATAACATCCAAGTAATTATCACTGGTTGGTGAGCCAGCCTGGCTAACCATTGGTTCAACTCAGGTGAGCTGGGTTCTTAGTGGGCCGGATCTCACAGGCTTTGACCCACTTTGACAATTCTATCTATAATGTGTTGTTTGTTGCTATTTAGATGGTCTTTGAACATGTAAATCTATTCCATATTTCTGGCTGCAAATTCATAGTAGAGTTGTTCTCCTATTTTAGCCTTGCAATAAAAAATAATGGAAGTATGTAGCTAAGAACTAATACTTATCAATTCTAAAACAAAGTTTGTAACTAGAAGACCATATTATTCTGATGATGTGGATTTTACAATGATGGGGTAATGCTGGTGTCTGTCCACGGGAGCCATGGCATGAATTACATTCTAAAATTGATGGTCCAGCAGCTTATGATGTTTTGACCAACTTTGAAGAGCGCTGGCTAAGAGCTGCGAAACCTGAAGGAACTAAAAAATTTACAAGTTCATATGATGATGCATTGCTTAAGCTAGACAGAATAAAAGATATTATCAGTTCAACTGATTGTCTTAATCTTAATGAGATAATCCTGCATCATGACATGTTCAGGTGCTCATTTGATTAGTGCTGAATAGAGATTTAGAATTTCTAGAAGCAGTTTAATTTCTTCTCATTTTATCAAGTTAAAGGAAACCATTGAATATGCATGCTTTTGGAATGCAGATATTCCGTTAATTGATTCAAATTCTGTCATGGGATTTCCGAAGGAGCCAAAAGATGCATCAAGTGTGGTAAGTGAAAGGTTTTAATGTTTCTAAGTTTTCTTTCTCATGCTAGATTTCAATTCATCAGACATGAGTCACCGTATGTGTAATGAAGGGATAGTTAAATATTACTGTGTTTATGCAGAATCTAGTATGTGGGAAGAATGTTCTGATTGACATGAGTATACATACAGCATATATAAAGACCATTCGTGCTGCACAACATTACATTTATATTGAGACTGCATTTTTCATCGGGTCTTCATATAATTGGAGTCAATATAAAGACCTTGGTATGCAACTCTTCTTTCTGAATATGTTTGCCTTTTGCTTCAAGAATTCCTTCTTTTACTGTGCTGAAGATTTTGAAGAGCATAAATTGTTATGGTATATCAGTTTTTATAAAGGATAAAGCATCCTAAGCGAAAATTCATTATGCAGAATTTATATTTTACTAATTAAACTTGATGATCTACGAATTATGTAAAAGAAAAAAGACCAGTTCCTTTCAAATCCATGATATGTTATTTTGGTGCATTTTATATGGATCGAAGGCTCTGGAAATTACACGAGTATCTAATAGCAGATAGTGTGGTACATTTTTTCTATTTCATTAAATTGTTTGTAGCCAAATCTTACGAAAATATAAATCCCTGTGGTTCCTCTAAAGGTTAATAATTGAATATTTAACTTGTTCTAATTGTATTTTCAAGGTGTTATCAAATGTTTAGTTCCTTTTATACATTCATGACATATCAACTGTATCTTTAAGTTGTTAATTTTCTTTGGCCATGTTGTTGCAAGGAGATTTGAACCTACAACCTGTAGCGAGTTAGCACGTACTTGAACTTCTCACCACTAGACACTCCTGGTGGATTTTCTATAATCACGTACTGGGTGAAGATGAATAACGAGGTTGATTAGATTGTTTCAAATATGTCATTTTAACGTTAATTCAATGTTTTTGCAGGAGCTAATAATTTAATTCCAATGGAAATTGCGCTCAAGATTGCAGCAAAGATAAGGGAAAATGAGAGATTTGCAGTGTACATTGTTATTCCAATGTGGCCAGAGGGTGTTCCAACATGTGGTGCCTGTCAAAGGATTCTTTTTTGGCAGGTATGCTTCAACTCACAAGATAAAGGCCAGTATTTTTTGTCTGACAAGGATTTGATTGAACTTTCATATTATCTACCTGGATTCCTGCTTTATGAATCGTGATTTTGAACACCCAGATGACCTGTTGATTTCTCGACTCATCAGAAAAAAAGAAAATGACTAAAACTTATATTAGGCTGGAACAACCTTTAAGTTGATAATAGTTATGCGACTTCTCGCCCCATAAAGCAACCTGGCTTGATCACTAGTCTGACTGTTTTAATAAAAAGTGTAAAAATGCTGTAAAGAATCGAGTATTAGTTATTTTATTTTATCGAAATGATAAGGCCTACGATAAATATTCTTTTCAATTGCGTTCTATTCTGGCTTTCCTTTTATGCAATGTTTGAAATCCTGTCTTTTAGGTTTTTGATTGGTCACCCTGGCCTCTAGTTGCATATAAGCTCCATTTTAATCATAGACCAGTATTACATTTTTTTCTCCTATGCTTTCTGCTTTAGACCACGTGGCTTCTTTTTCCAACAACTAAGCCTTTTTCTCATTACATTGGAGCAGCTGCATGGATCAACAATTCCATTTGGCATCATAAAAAACCAAACTTCCATCGAAATTACTTACCTTGCAGTTAGATAGGGAATTTTACAATTCCTATAATATTCGAGTACGTTGAATTTGAATTGATCTCGTTTTGGGCTTGAAGCAGCATTTTCTCCACAAGACTATTTGAACTTCTTCTGTCTTGGCAATCGTGAGGCAATAGATATGTATGAGAATGTCAGTGTGTCTGGAACTCCTCCGCCAGCGAATAGTCCACAAGTATGAATGCTATGCTCCCATTCCCTCTTCCCTTCTCAATTACATTTTTCTACTTGCACAGTTTTATGTTGGCTAATGCCTATTGACGGCCTCCCCTGAAAGATTCTAGTGTGTAGTTAAAATTACATTTTCAGAAAATAAAAACGGAAGAGCATGGAGGCTCAGAAAAAATTTCAATTTTGCTTTCCCCATTCCCACTTTCCTTCTCAACTACATTTTTTCTGCTTGCATAGTGTCGTGAAATAGTGGGTTCGTATAAAGTTATAGATATCTATTACCAATGAATACCAAAAGTTTCATGATTCTGTTAGCATGTAGATTGCCCCCTACAACACAAAGGGTGAAAAACTGTTATATACTCTATCCAAGTGTCTTAATTGTTTTTTTTCTTCATCTGTCAAATGCAATCTCCCTTTAATGCAATTTTAAACTTGTGTGCCGGCGCTCTTTGGCCAGGAAAATAGTAGAAACAATCGACGATTCATGATTTATGTTAATTCAAAAGGTATGATAGTTGATGATGAATATGTCATATTGGGGTCTGCAAACATCAACCAGCACTCTATGGAGGGAACGAGGGACACCGAGATTGCAATGGGAGCCTACCAACCTCATCATACCTGGGCAAGATTGTCGGCTTATCCACATGGGCAGGTTAATTTTATTGTAAAGTTAGTGGCTTGATTGAAAGATCATTACTTGAAGTTGAGATAAATTACACACACATGTCTAATAATATATTGTGAAGTTGATCAAATCTACACCTTTTTTTTATTTTTCTGTCAACAGCTATCTATTATTGCACACTCTAATTTCTAAAGTGCCCTCTTTACTTTATTTGAGTCAAATCCAAATAATCAGGCCCTTGCAAAAAACAATATCTTTGGGCTTATTTTTGGTTTCTCTAACTGCCAGGAAAATTAATATGCATTTCCCAATATAATTTCTAAGGTACTAAAAGTCTGAATTTAGCTTCTGGTTTACTAATTTTATGTTTTTGTAATGTGTGAAGTGAAAGAGTAATAGTTGTAAATAGCTTCCATGTTGTTTTGACAATGTTATTTTTACATTTGACCTGGCTGTAATTCTGTGAAACTATACATGCAGATCCATGGATATAGGATGTCACTTTGGGCTGAACATACGGGTACTATTGAAGACTGCTTCTTACAACCAGAGAGCCTTGAATGTGTTAGAAGGATTAGAACAATGGGTGAAGAGAACTGGAAACAATATTCAGCTAGTGATGTAACAGAGATGAGAGGGCATCTTCTGAAGTACCCGGTAGAAGTTGATGAAAAGGGTAATGTAAGATCCCTTCCTGGCCATGAAGAGTTCCCAGACGTGGGAGGAAAGATTATAGGATCATTTTTGGCCATTCAGGAAAATATGACCATTTGATTATTTTTTACCTTCACATTGTTGCAATTAGGATGTAGGATGAATGTAAATTAGAGACAATCTTTAAATGCAAAGTAGTTGAAGAAACACCCTGTTTAGTGTATATAGTAATAAAATATTTTTCACTCATTTTTACAGTTGGATCGTTTTTGAATCTCTAACTTTTTTATTTGTATTTTTGCATTCACATTAATGGATACAACGTGGCATTCTTCCACTTTACAACTGCTAACCTGGTACAAGACGCTTTTAAAGTTTGTTGTTTACTAGTACTGACGCGTGCAACCCAGGGACTTTTACAAAAAAATCAATTTTAAATTACAATATTATAGAAAATAAAAAATTATAATTTTTTGGTATTATATTAAATCTGTAATTACAAAACACAATATAAGTCCTGTAATTATTAAGAATTTAAAATAGTTAAAAGAAACAAAAATTAGATACAAGTATAATTGAAATTAATAAATATGAAATTGACAAAATTTTAAAAAAAATGCAATAGGACATGGTAAATAATAGTATTTTAGTATGTCTGTCTTGTTTTCATAAAAAGACAGCGAGTCAAAATAGAAAAAAAATATATTCTATATATAGGAATGAAAATAATGAGAAAACATGTTTGAGATTATTGAATAAACAGATTTTGAAAGAAGGCAATAGAGTATCAATTGGAACATAGTATTGAAATCGAAATTTATTAACTTATGAACAAGTAAACGTAACATGAACCGTATACAACATATTTGCAATAAGTGACATTAAATAATATAATTTATTGGCAGAATAACAATATGTACCTATTAGATTTGCACTATATTATATTTACTACAACCTTTGTAAGGCAAAAGCTAAGTTTTTAAAAGTACTTGCACTTAGTCACACATCATAACAAAATGAAGAAATAATAGTAAATGGAATACATAGTTGTTTTTCTTTAACTACCATAATTTTAGTGTTAAGCAATATCACATCTAATGTCAACACATCTCAATTAGCACAACACATAACTTAGATGAAAAAAATGTGGAGGAAAAATAATAGACCTACAAAATAAATGTAACCCTAAATAACATAAATTACACAAAGAATAACATATCATATATGAAGAATGATTTTGTACCTATCATAAATTTTGTTTTAATACTTTAAAACAAACATACCATTGAGGTTAACACTGTAAGAAAACATAACATTAATTAAAATGAATTAAGATATATACTACAAGAAAATCATAAAATAGAAACCAATTTTCAAATACCAAAATAATTAGTTGTAATAGTAACTAAATTAGAGACCATTTTAGAAACTAAAAAGAATTTTAGTTTCTAAATTAGTTTCTATTATTGTTAAATAGTTTCTAAATTGGTATCTAATTAGCAACCAAGGTTTTAATTACCAATTATTTAGAACCTCAATAAAATGCTCCAGATTTTTCAAACTTCAATAAATAAATATAATTAAATTTATTTATAAATAAATAATTAAAAACTACATAGTTTTATTATATTTTATAACTAAATTCTCTAAACTTTTGAAAGTGTAACTTTACATTACAAATAATTTTTCTAAAGTTTAAAAAAATTATTTTAAAAACTCACCAAAATAACCTTGGATAACAAGAATTTCAACAACTAATCTTGGATAATAAGTATTTCAATAGTATTTACTGGTAGTAGTTGGTTTATAAAATTTCTAGTTTTTTTTTTGTTACAAGCTCATTCTTCGAAAAAACTTAACTTATTTTGTTTTAGCTTTTGATGTACATATCTTTTATGTGCAATTTTAGTTTTAGTTATAATTATTAATATTTAATTCTCATAATTTTGAAATATTTTAAATTAAGGTCTTTATTTTAAAATGCATCTAATAATTAATTCACTGTGAAAGTGAAAAGTGATAAAGTTATTTTTTCCTCGCAATATGTTCTTGCAATCTTTGAAGCCCTCGAAGCCAAGAACACACATGGCTTTGAAGTCCCACATCTGATAGATAATGCAATTATTTAGGATATATAAAGCAGTAATAAACACCAGCTGTTGTCAAGCTAGTTAACGGTGGCTTGTGACCAAGTTGGGGGGCAGTAAGGTGATGAAAGAAGCAATGGTAGTGCCTTATTTAATGTTTCTTCTCCTTAGATATAATAGATATAAGTGTGGCTGAATTGTGATTCATTGTTAGGACTGTCGTCAGTGACCATTGAGTCTGTGCAAGAGAGAGTGTGTCTATGATGGAAGAGAGAAGTCATAATGATTGTATTGTTAGAGATGGTGGAAAATGGGGTGAAAGTCATTTTACAAAAATTTGGAAACTCATGGTATTTTACTAGGGTTCTTAAACCTACGGTATTTAACAGAGGTTTTGAAATCCATTGTATTTTAGGACGGTTTTTAACCCTATAGTATTTAACGGAGGTTTTTAAACCCATGGTATTTTACGGAGGTTCTTAAACTCATGGTATTTAACAGGGGTTCTAAAAGAATTTTCTTGAGGTTTAAAAAAACCCCAACGAACACCTTTCTCATGGATGGTTTAGCGGGGAAAACTGCAACCCTGGATAAATGACTTAATAGAGGTTTTAATGTAAAAATAAAGCCCTTAAAACCATTTTTCTTGTTCTGTTAATATGAAGTTATCTAAAAAAAAAAGTTTTATATCCTCTCCTAAAAAAGTTATTCTTATATTTCAAATAATTTATCTATCTGATAGTTAGGAATGAAAATTATAAAATCCTCTTAAAAATTATAAGTGATTTAAAATACTTGTAAACTTTATCTTTTATTAAGAGATTAACAAATATGGACTTTATGTAATCAATAAGAAGTAAACTGAGATTAGTTATATATAATCATTTTGATTATAGTGAAATTATAAAATTGTTTTGTGAGGAACTATTAAAATATTTTGTTTGAAAATAGGTTCAAATAGAATTAATTTCAATTTTATTAAAGATTTTTTTTAGAACTAACATTTTGTGAGGTTTTATAGAGGAAGTCCAAGAGTATAAATTGTTCTTTTATAAGTTTCAACATTCAGTTTCATCCAATAATTAAATTTTTTATTGCAAAATATTAAAAGAAATATAGTGTAATTGATTTTTAAAAATACAAAAAATAAAAAAAAACTAAAAAATATTAAAGAGAGAAGGAAATAAAAGTTTAGAAAAATATACTTTTACAGTAAATATATGTTTAATATTGATTTTTTAAAAAAAGTATAAAAATGATAAGTATTTCGGTTGCTTTAACTTTAAAAATGTTTAGAAGATTTAAAAAATAGTGATATCCGAAAACAAAACAAAATAAAATAATTACAATGACTTTTAATATAAATATGGATAGTTAAAAATAAAATAAAAACTACTCATTTATCTTATAAAAAGTTATTCTGAATTAATATGTTTTTTTTCTCTTCCACGAGCTCATCATATTTACCTTTCCAAAATTTCATTTTTCTTACTTGGTGTTTTATTCACACGATGAAGGAAAGACAAATTTGAATATTCCTCTAACCTTCACTAACAAATATACACTATGTTTTGCCAAGTTGGTGCTTTTATCTTCTTTTTTCTTCTTCTTCCAAACACCATTGAAGACACACCTACACTGCACACACTTTTCATATTATTTATTTATTCAATCTTTAGATGAATTTATTTCACTATACCTTATACCATTTTTTAATGCTACTTCATAAGTTGTTTTGTTCCCATTTTTATCTCTCTACTATTTTCTTTTATCTTATTATAATCTTTCCTTCACCCTTCCGTTTTAAAAAACCTTAATATAACATTATAATAAAAAATAATCAAATTATTAGTTAAAACACAATATCATGTATATAATCTCATTTTATTTAATAAAAATTTAAATATGAAAACAAAATCATAATTTTACTATCTCTTTTAAGATGTATTATTTGAAAATGTAAAATGTAATAATTGTTTAAATGTATGAGTAGTTACCAAACTTAATTTATAACTAAAATTTCGTTTTATACTTACGGTATAATTTAGTTATTAATTTGTAAACACTTTTAATTTTATTAGCTAGTTTATCATCAATTTTCTATACTTTCACTTAATTTTTTCCAACTTTAACAAACTAATTACATTTATTTGAAGGATTTTTTATTTTAGAAGAAAAAATAAAATAAAATTAAAAACATTGAAATATGATTAAAAATACAATAAGAGCACTTCTAACTATTAAGTTAACTTTATATACATAGACATAATATTAAGCACAAACTTGCTCAGTGTTTACGGTCCTTTCTAAAGTATTACTGGACTCTTGCTCAGTGTTTATGTTCCTTTCTAAAGTACTACTGGACTCAGCCAGAGAATATCTAATGGTAATTACATGTTCTGATTCAGAAGAATTTGACACTGACAATCGACATACTGGACATGTTGAATTTTTTTTCAGCCACGTATGAATGCAATAAATGTGAAATGTGTGACCACACTTTGTGATCTGCAGTACTTCGTTGTCTTTAAACTCTTCCAAACAGATCACACACCTACACAAAAAATTCAATGATTTATCAACATTTTGATTCTTTAGAAAATGTTTGTTTCAAAATAAAGGATAAAATACAACAATCCTTAAGAACATTGACTATAAACTAGACTAACTGTGTGCTTCCCGTTGAAACGAAGTGTTCATGGTTGAAACTCAACGTGGGGGTTGCATCAACAATAGCAGGTTCAGGGTCATTATCATGAAATTCTTGCTGGCAAGTAAACAGTGCAGAAGTTAAAATCTGAAGCACCCAACATGAACAGAACACAAGCAAAACAAAAGTTATTGGCTTTAAAAGGAAGTATACATGCTAATTAATACCAAGCATCCATTTCTTTATATGATTAAAAATTTTCATCACATATTTCCTCTACAAAATTGAATGACACCTGAATCAGAGTAAGGATTTGACATAACATTGCTATATATCATTTTCTCAAATGAAGTTTAAAAAATAAGCACAATTGAAAGCCATAACTTTTAAGTAATAAGAGTTTAATATTTTGTTTCATTACCTATCACTAATCATGTTACTTAACTATCTAAATGAACTCAAATGAAAAAAAGGAAAAATATCAGTTCTACGTTAGTTCTTGGTATTTCGACTTGCTCTTGATCTCGCAG
>Ga0123342_1010566_pt1 | contig 10510 bp, 5 predicted proteins | sample Turbeawhitnodule_FD_89960 | JGI IMG/M metagenome (GOLD analysis project Ga0123342, IMG submission 89960) | Root nodule microbial communities of legume samples collected from Mexico - Turtle bean Mexico white nodule | ecosystem: Host-associated > Plants > Roots > Nodule | place: Mexico: Nepantla... | reverse complement strand
TAAAGTTATTTAACACAGTTTACGTTTCGAGCATTTAAGGTACTATAAATGCTCCCAAGCGGTTTGAACGTCTTAAATGCGCTGGACGTTTTATAATTAAATGCGCTTTAAGGTGCTTTGAATACAGGAGTAGTTTAAATAGCGCCTTGAATGTTGGAAACGGGGTTCGAACTTTTGGCAGACTTTCCCAGAGTACACTCTAGTTGCTTGCTCGAGTCCTGAGACTACGGACAAGGGACTAGAGAGAGAGAGGTTGTTTGCCAGAGGGAGAAAAGATACACAATACACAGTTTCTTTTGACCACCTTCAGAGTGCCATTCACGGTGCTCCAATACGGAGGGGTAGAGTTTTGGTGTTTCTTGCTAGCTGACTTGAGCGTCGGAGTGCAAACGGCCGCTAGGGCGCCCTTTTGTCCTTCTTTGCAGGAATCCATAGGTAACCAGTGGGAAGGAGTCCCTAGCTGACGGGTGAGGTTGTGCACAAAGACGTCCCAGGTCAACCGGCCGGAACAGGAATAATCTATTTCTATTATCATTGATTAAAAAAAAAGTTCATGTTGAAATCATGAATAAGTAAAGAAAATGGGGGAAAGTATTAAAGTCATAGAAATTGGTGATTAAATAGCACACATGTATTGTATTTGAATTCTATGTATTTTCTTCTTCTTTTAAGTGTGCATTTTTTTATCTAGAAAACCAATGTTTTTTTGGAAGCCCGGTTTCATTATAACCCTGCAGAAGACCTTAAGATTCATGTTTATGATGTGATTGTGATATAAAAGATGAAATGAAAAACAACTGTGATTTGTTAAATTCAGTGGACATAGAGAGAAACACTTACCTGTGAGAATATGTGAATAAAATCCTTGGTAAATTGTCATTTTATTATTTTAGTTATTATCCTGAAAGTTAATTGTATCTATATCTTGCTATATTTGAAGTTTGAAGCATTAAAAGTTTCTAATTCAATATGTACTTTAGTAAATAAAGTTGTTTTGATATTTGAACTCAAATATGATTTAATTACAAGGACAAACAAGATTCTATGTTGGGGGAAGTTCATAAGTGCCATTTTCAATAATATTTCAAACAAAAAGATAGACACTTATGGACTTTAATTGATAAAATAGTTATAATTCAACCCCTAATTTAGAAATTTGAATTTTTTTACTTATTTTTTTATCATAAGATGAATGTGAACGATTTATTCCGAAATTTGTGATGATTTCAAGATTTTAGGGAAAAATGGAGAAAAAAGAGCTAAAGGAGGATGTACAAGTTAAAGACAAGATGAAAAGACAAAGTTGGAACATTGAAAACTCGTCCAAACTGCTCAAACTCATCTATATTGCTCAAACTCGCCCAAGACTCGCTTAAGCAAGTTCACTCTAGTGAAGTTGGTTTTTTCTCGTGAAACTCATTTAAGCAAATAATATCTCGCTTAAGCGAGATGTCACTTAGCCCAAGCCCAATTAGGTTAAATAAAAGGTGTGAGGCATAACTCTATACACCATTGGGAGGATATGGAGAGATACAAAACTCTAGAGGAGCCAACCTTCAAGGAGAAACACCCTGGATCTTATTTTCTTGTTTTTCATGCTTGTAATGGCCAATATGAGTGCCCAATTCTTTCCTTTGGAATTGAGAGTAATATCTTCAAACTCTTATGTATTGAAGTGATATTTATTTATAACATTCAGTTCTTTTCTCAAAGCTTGAAACTATTCAAGATTTTGATCCTTAGATTTGACTTAAAAGTACTTCTATATTTCTGACCTAAATGATAATGCTTCACATATTTGAATGCTAGGAATAGATTTGAAATTTTAATTGCTATCAACATCTAATCTTAATGATGAAGAGCTTTTATAAATATGCGAGAAATCAATATTTAGGAGACTCTCTTAATAATTTTATATGCAAGAAATCGATATAAATGAATTTTATATGGGCATCATCATGAATCAAATGATAGAATATTATTATGCTTTTCAAAATACAAAAGAGTAATATGGATTAACCTCAATCCCAATTTTCCCAATTGAATCAACAAACTCTTATGTATGAAGTGATATTTATTTATAATATTCAATTCTTAATTGATGATTGGTATTATCATTTTATTCTCAAAGCTCGGAACCATTCATGATTTTGATCCTTAGAGACTAATTCTTTCCTTTGGGATTGAGAGTAAAATGTTCAAACTCTTACGTATTGAAGTGTTATTTATTTAAAACATTTAGCTCTTGATTGATGATTGGTATTATCATTTTATTCTCAAAGCTTGAAACTATTCATGATATTAATCCTTAAATTTTATTGGAAAGTACTTCTGAATATCTGACATAAATGATAATGATTAACATATTCAAATGCTAGGAATAAATTTGAAATGTCTAATCGTAATGATGAAGAGATTTTATAAATATTCGAGAAATCAATATTCAGGAGACTCTCTTAATAATTTTATATGCGAGAAATCGATATAAATGAATTTTGTATGGGCATCATCATGAATCAGAGGATAGAATGTTATATGTTTGTAGTCATTGAAACTACAAACGAGTAAGAAGATATTATAGCTTTGTTTTAAAAATTGCATCACCAGCAAGCAATTTCTTTTTTTCTTTCTCTCTTATCTTTTTTCCCTTTCATTATGCTTTTTTCTTAATTTTATTATTTATGTCACGTTTTTAATTCAATTTTTATTTTTCTTATGAGAATCAAATAAATCATAATACTTAACAATCTACTTTTTTTTAATCTCGATAAGAATACGCAAATAAGAAAATAATAAATAAAATTTTAAATTTGTAAAATTAAAAAAATTATGAATGATATGTTTTATACAATTTGATTATTGTTATAATTTAATTAATAAAATATTCGTTAACAATTTTTATTTTTTTTTGAATAATACGCATAAAGACATTTCGAATATCATTTTTATTTTTATTTGGTCTTCACTTTAAAGAAGAATTTAATGTTTTTTTCTTCTTTAAAACATATCTATAGATATAGATAAATAGATAGATAGATAATTTGATACTTAAACTATACCAATACAAAAAGACCTATATTTCATTTGAATAAATATAAATACACATATGATAATATACGTATTGTATTGGCCATGAGTGTTGGGGACCTCGGTCCAAGCGTTTAGGTCAGCTCGGTTTTTTGGCCAGTATGGACCTAAAAAGGTGGGTCATGAGCTCAATCCAGATGCTAGAAGACTACTCGAAAAAGATAATTACAATAGAAGGAATATTTTGATTGTTTATAATACATACGCTAATTAAATACCAATACAAGTTATTGAGAATAAAGTAGTTAGCACTCGAGAGTAAATGTGCATGTGAACAAAATGTTTTATTGTAGTTAAGCACCCGAAGATAAAGGTGCACGTAAGCAATATGTTCTTCTGTTATGATTATATGTTTTCTATTGAAATTATATTCTCCCTATTGAAATCTTGCTCAGTTGAGATTGGAGAAAACCGTTGAAGGGATATCTATAAAAGAGCTTGAGACCCCTAATAAAGGTATGTTGTTTATGAATACTTGAGACTGAAACTGATTTGATATTTTGAAATGCTCTCACTGACTTGATTGTCGAGGTGTGATCAACAGGTAGAGCCTCTTTTGTCCCACTAGAACACCAAGTACCTCGAGACACTAATTGGAGACAAATCAGAAAAAGATCTTGTCCATTCAATCCGTCAAAAATCACCGACAAAAACACGTATAATAATAATAATAAAGAAATTGCGAAGATCGCTTGTATTTCCGTAGTTATGATAAAAGAATTTAATGTTAATTTAATGTTAATTTGGATGTATCATATATATTATATATAAATATTTTTTTTTTTATGTTAAGTCACTTAAAGTATCTAATTGTCTAACCATTTACTCAATACCTCGATCAGATTAGTGCTTTGAACCAATCTTCACAAACATTGAAGAGTATGGTTAAATCCATCATCTTATATCTAGCATTTTAATTTTAAAATACATTTAAATAATTATAATAATAATAAACTTCTTTTACTTAAGTATCATTCTTTAAATAAAAAGTTTACGACATCTTATAATGTTGACATATGACGTGTAATATTCACTTATTTTCATAAAGGTATTACACATGTTGTTCACTTTGGGTGGCAATGCGAGCTGACCCGTCCCGCATAGGTCTGTCTCGCATTTGGCCTGCAAAAAGCGGGTCGGGTTGACCCGTCCCGCATAGAATTTGTGAGTTGATTTTTCTAACCCGTTCCACATAAGGGTTGACCCGCGGGTCTGCGGGCCAGTCCGCATAAGAAATATTTATTAAAAAACAATTTTTTAAATCAAAATTTTGATTTTTTTTTATTTAGATGCATTAGGTAAATGATGTCATAATATTATTTTCATGAAACATGCATTATAAGATGTTATTAAAAATTTCAGAATGTAAAATATGAGGCTACATGAAGAAAATATGGGAGTGTAGAAAAACAAATATACATTTTAAAGTTATGCGGACCAACCCGCCCCGCCCGCACTTGGCCCGCGCAGACTGCGGGTTATGTGGGGCGGGCCTAAACGGGCCAGCGGATTGAAATAAACAGGCAATTTCTTCCTGTACCCCTACATTTTTCTTCCTGCACCCCCACAATTTTGTAAATTCCGAATCTGACCCCACAATTTCGGGATCTGGGAGTGTGCTACGGATTCATCAATCTGGAAGTGAATCATGTTGCATTCCGGATAAGGGGGGTGTTCTGGAAGCAAAGTTTGCATAAATTGATTTCCATATTGCTAAATCTGAAAGCCTAATTTCTATTACAGATTGGTAGATCCGGAATGATTTTTTTCAATTATGGATTTCTGAATCTGGAATGCTTATTTTGAATTACGGATTTGCGGATCCGGAATGGTTTTTTCAATTATGGATGTTTTGCATTTTTTTATTTTGGATTAACACTATCATTCATGTACTACCGGAAGCATCAATCCGGGAGATTACCGGATGCGCCAATCCAAAAATTTACCAGAAGCGTGAATCTGAAAATTTACCGGATTTCATAATCCGAAATACAAAAAAAAATATACAATTTATATAGGGATAGTTTTGTCTTTGCACAACCTTATGGGGGTACAGGAAGAAAAATGTAGGTGTGTAGAAAGAAACTGTCAAATAAACAACCCACCCTGCATTTTTTTCAGCGCGCCGTGGACCGACCCGCATGGCCCGCTCCACTTTGTCACCCCTACCCAATCCTATACCTCACTTATTATAGATAAAAACAATTAATTTCATTAAAATATTTTAAAGTTTTAAAACTAAAAATTTCAACACACATAAATACCTCTTTAAAAGATTTGCGTAATTCTAATTTTTCATGTGCTATTCCACGAATATATATTATTCTATTATTATTATTAATATTATTATTATTATTAATAATAATATTATTATTATTATTATTATCGTTATGGATATTATTATTATTATTGTTGATGATGTATCATTGACTAGCATTATCATCTAGAGACAATTACAACAAAAACTGCATGTTGCTTGCTCAAGAGTTTAATGGTCAAAGGGAGTGAAAGAAAGGGAAGAATCTGTTATGGAAGAAAGCATCACATTGACTATCATTATCATCTAGAGACAATTACAACAAAAATTGCATGTTTCTTGCTCAAGAGTTTAATGGTCTAAGGGAGTGAATGAAAAGGAAGAATCTGATATGGAAGAAAGCATCACATTGACAAGAGAGCCTCTTCTTCCCGAACAACAACAAACTCCATCTTCTCTAATTAATCATTTGTATATTGGTCACTTCTTAGCAAGATGGGATGCCAGGTTTTTCTTTCACCTCTCACCATTGATTTAATTGTTTTAACTCAAATATTATTGATAGGTCACTAATCACTATTGTTTCCGGCGCTTAATTGATTTCACTTTCACAAGAATGCAAAGAAAAATTTCCTTTGTCTTCTTTATAGTTTTTAAAATCTCCCTGAATAGGAGGAGAATGGGTTTCTGCCGTATTACCAAAACGGATTAATTGAAATGGTTGTTTGTCTTATGAAATGAGAAATTTTTTAGTGGGATGTGATATTTAACTGTATCAATTACCCCTAATTGTACCATCCTGGGAAATATACCACATTAGATAAGATATAATATACATGCATGGAAGGTGTCTGGGAGTTAGTTACTTAATGAATTAGGAACATTCTGTCTTGGCTTGAGAGTTGAGATTTTCAAAATCACTGATTCCAAGGGAATGGGTTGCACTATTTTGTTTGGTTTGGGTTTTACTGGTTTAATTCACTGTGCCTCTGTGTTTTCAGGATGTGGGAGTTCTCTGTTGGTTTATATATGGTCAACATATGGCCAGACTCTTTGTTGTATGCAGCAATATATGGTGCCGTTGAATCTGCCTCCATTGCACTGTTTGGCCCCATAATTGGAAGATGGGTTGATAAGTTGTCTTATGTGAAGGTGTGAGACCAAAGTCTTGCTAATTATTTTATCTGCTTTTATGCAAAGGCTACTAGTGCTTCTGACCTGTAAAGCTTTCTGTCCTTTTGCTAAAAGCTAAACGATAACTTCAGATCTTTTCTATTCTACTTGTCTTCATAGAATTATGGGTCCATTATTGACAGGTCTATCTTTTTTCCCCTTTACTTTTATGTGGGTATGAATGAAGAGGCCCAAAAAACGGAAAGAAATGGGTAAAGAGAGGATTATATAAGTGAAACTGCTTATAAATCTGATGCCATAAAATTTTGATCAAGATGTGAAGTCTTTGCTTAAACCGTTGGTTCATTCTGCTTTTGGACTTCCTCTATCCATCAGATTCTTTGTTTAAGTCCTTAGATTCTACCAGCATATGCATGTGAAATGCCAAAATCATTTCAAGAATTATCTAAAGAATAAGAGATGAACAAAATTCAAAGATAAAAAAGTATATAGCAATATCTGACACAGGTAGCTTTAGTTATTTAAATTTGGTTCTTAATTATTTTATTATGAATATCAAGGTGTCTTTGGTGAAGTAACTCTGTCAGCATACTTTATTGGCAGGTTTTGCGGTTGTGGCTGGTGACACAAAATCTCTCTTTTGTTATTGCTGGGACAGCTGTAATTGTTTTACTTGTCAACTCATCTTTGAAGTTTACAAATTTTTCAGCTTTCATATTACTGTCATGGACCATCAATATCTGTGGTGGAATTGGTGTGCTTTCTACTCTTGCTGGTACAATCTTGATTGAAAGAGAATGGTAAAATTAGTTGTTGTCTTTACTATGTCTCAAATTTGCAACTCAGAAGAATATTATTTATTCCAACTTTTTTCTGGTTTTCAAGTAGTTTAATTGTGCACAGTAAAGGAAAAATGGTATTTCAAAGCATGATTAGCACCTCTATTATGTCACTTCAGAATGTAATGCCTTTGCTTATGTTACATAATCTAATGTCTTAAATTTAACTGAATCATGAGGGATGCTTAATTAACTGGAGAAAAATATTTTTGTCAAGAACATGATGTTATTCTTGTTTCTATTATACAGGTTGTTAGTTATAGCAGAAGGTCAACCCCCAGAATTGCTGACAAAGATGAATTCAGTTATAAGACGCATTGATCTAACTTGCAAGCTTCTTGCTCCTGTTATTACTGGGTTTATAATAAGCTTTGTATCACTAAAAGCATCTGCCATAACATTAGTACTGTGGAATACTGTGTCCGTTTGGGTGGAGTATTGGCTTTTTACATCTGCATATAATGGGATTCCAGCATTAGGCCAAAGTAGCCAGAGGAGGATGGCAAGACTTTCACAAAGTGATCAACATAAAAACAATCCAACTTTGGAGGAAGATAGCTTGCTTTCTGTTATTGGTGGTAGCTCAGAAATGGTGGATAGAAAAAGCAGTAAAAAACTTTGTGAGAAGATTTCAGAAATTCCTTATGTTGCTGCGTGGAAAGTTTATCTAAAGCAAGAAGTTGCCCTTCCTGGACTAGCTCTGGCTTTGCTATTTTTCACTGTACTCAGGTGAAAGCCTACAAAAAAAAGTGTAGCAAGTAAATATTACACGAAAAAAAAAAAAGACTAACCAGAATTAGCCTTTCCCACTAATGCTTAAAATATCCAGTTTATTTATGAAGCAGGTCAGAAACATGTCTTGCATTTTTTTTTTTTGCTGTTTGTCGGGCATGAAGAGTTGTTAGAATCAAGATAAATATATTTTTTCTCTTTTAAAATTCTAATAAGAGTCATTGATAAAACTTCAATTTTTGCCTCAGCTTTGGAACTTTGATGACAGCCAACTTAGAATGGGAAGGCATACCTGCATATGTTATTGGAATAGCAAGAGGAATAAGTGCTGCGATTGGAATTGCTGCAACAGTTGCATATCCTGTGCTACAGTCTCAAATATCAACTATTAGAACAGGACTTTGGTCTGTATGGTCTCAGGTATAAATTTAGTAATGAATGGCTCTAGAATGTTCTGTATAAATGACATGAGTACCAGTCAAATACTCAATTTTCTGTGAACTGAAAAAAAATGTATTATTGATATGACATTAGTATATAGGTTGTTTGATTAAATGGGTTATTTCTAACGATCTGTGTTGTCCTTGTTCATGTATGTTGTGCATTCAATTGCAGTGGACTTGCCTCCTTCCATGTATAGCTGCAATATGGATCCAAAGTGGCTGTCTATCATCATATATTCTTATGGGAAGTGTAGCCATTTCTCGGCTTGGATTGTGGATGTTTGATTTGTCTCTGCTTCAACAAATGCAGGCAAGAAATTACCCTTATTACCTGAAGTTACTTAAATTTTCCTAAATCTTTTTTTAACAAAATGTCTATGATCAATCACTGAAGTTATCTTTCTTAATAATCATCTTGGCCTGACTTTTGTTTCATTAACTTTTTTCGTACAGGATCTTGTTCCTGAATCTGATCGTTTGATTGTTGGGGGTGTTCAGAACTCACTTCAGTCTTTGATGGATTTATTGGCCTATGTAATGGGAATCGTAATATCTGATCCACGGGTGAGTTTTTAAACATCCATGTCCTACCCAAAAGATTTTTTTTTATATATATACTTGCTACCTGAAAATTTCCCTTTAGGTCTTTCATAAAAGACTTTGAGTATCTCGTCAAATTTCAACTTCTGACAGAATTATTCTAATTTCACTAACATCAAATTAGATCTAACAAAAGTACCCCTATTTATTATTCTAATTATTACAGTTGAAAATTTACTCTTTAGACAACAAATTTGTCAGAAGCATCTCCATTATTAGAACACTCCCAAACTTTCTTTTGCACCATATAACTGTTGTTTTTTGTTTAAGGATAGAAGAAAAACAATAGAGCCAGGAAACAGTATAAAGTATTTTGAATTGGAAAAAGCCTAAAGCTTTTATTGAATCTGGCTTCTATTCACTGAAATAACTTAATAGAAATCTGGCTCCATGATTTTAGGAGTTGCTACTGATAGCTGAATAATAAAATATGAAACTAGTTATTCTAACAACTAGAAACAAGTAACATATTCTTATAAATTTAATAATTGACTTATTCAAAATTAAAATTAAAACTGCTTTGATAGCATCTAAGGCACGTTACCAACACTCCTCCTTGCATTGGAGGATGCAAACTCTTAGTTTCTCCCTCAAAAATTTAACCTGCTGATTTAGAATGATTTGGTTTCTCCTGTTGAAATACAATCGCTTCCCTTTGATATAATTGGATGTTCGGACTTTCAACTTTTAACTTCTCAATCAACTCTTTAATGTTTTTTATTTTATCAACAAAGAATGAAATTAAATTAAGAGGGATACAAAAGGGGTATCCCAACCCTTTTATATAAACCAAACCACATTAAGAATCTCCAAGAATAAAGATATGAACAGACACCCCAGAAGCAATAGATAGATTTTTTTTTTTATCAACAAAGAATGAAATTAAATTAAGAGGGATACAAAAGGGGTATCCCAACCCTTTTACATAAACCAAATCACATTAACAATCTCCAAGAAAAAAGAGATGAACAAACACCTCAGAAGCAATAGATAGATAATGTTTGCTGCATAAGCTAGACATCCTATTCCAGCTAGCACCGTGCTCGTATTGGAATGCTATAAGCACAGCAAACTGCAGCTACAAAACCATCAATACACCCTGCCTCTATTGGTCTGTTATAAGACACATCAAAACAGAATCCTCCATCATGTCCTTAACATTCCTTTTAACTCCCTGGCATACAAGCACATATGAACCCAGAAGCAATAGATAGATAATGTTTGCTGCATAAGCTAGACATCCTATTCCAGCTAGCACCGTGCTCGTATTGGAATGCTATAAGCACTGCAAACTGCAGCTACAAAACCATCAAAATACACCAAAATATTGGTTTTCTCCACCACCTCATTGACATTCCTTCTACCCAGCTTGCAGTGGCACGATTGTAGCACTTGTCACAGAATTAATCACTTCAATG
>Ga0123342_1010564_pt1 | contig 10511 bp, 6 predicted proteins | sample Turbeawhitnodule_FD_89960 | JGI IMG/M metagenome (GOLD analysis project Ga0123342, IMG submission 89960) | Root nodule microbial communities of legume samples collected from Mexico - Turtle bean Mexico white nodule | ecosystem: Host-associated > Plants > Roots > Nodule | place: Mexico: Nepantla... | reverse complement strand
ATTTTCAATAAAGTTTTTTTTTTTAATTTTAACTCAGAAAAGTTAGATTTTCTAGGATTGATTTTTTAAGAGATCAACTAAGCTTAGAAAACTTACTTTTCCAATCTTAAAGAGTTTGTGAAACTAAATTTTTCCCTTCCACCAAGCCTCTTCTTAGAATTCATGTATTGATAAAAGGAATGTTCTAATAGCATTTACATTAGTTAAACCAAGTATCCATTTTGTTTAAATTTTTTGTGACATGTTATGACTTGTAGCGTACTAGGCAAGGGTCAACTAACAACTATTCTACTCCTCAAATAAAATCTCAGATTCAAACCTTTTAAATAAAAAGTGAAGTAAAAGACCTCATTAATGGTGATCAATCATATTCCGATAAAAGATTAATTATGAAGTTAATATATACTTTAAGCTCATAATATGATTAAAAAAAATATTAGGTATAGGTTTGTATCCAGTATGTATACAACTTATCTCTAAGGTTATCCACACTTCAGAGCATATAATCAACCATAAAGGGTAAATGATTAATCTGATCACTCAACATGCAAGACAATATCAATTTTAACCTAAAAGATAAACAAATTGTCTTAGTTCTTTAATGAATAAAAATCCCCAGAACTCTGTTCTTATGTTAAGTTTCTTGAAACCATTTGGTTACTAAGATGCAACTTCAAGATCAATTTGATACTAATCATAGGTCATTATAATGTTCCGAGGTTAATTTGTATTTTTTGACACATGTTCGGAGTAAATACATTTTTTACTCATTCAATAACTAAATTAACAGCGTGTTAAACATTCAAGGACCAAAGTAATCATTTATAACAATATAAAATTCTCCTACTTACATTATACACAATTGTTTTTTAAATGAAACGTGGTAAACATCATAATTAGAAAATTCAACAAGAAAAATTAGTACTCTTCTTCAAGTAGTTAAAAGGTTTATCATATTAAGTAAAGATATTTAAATCCCTCAAAAAGATAACTAAGGAGATTTAAAATTCTACTCATGTAAAACTGGTGGTAAAAGCCTCACAAAAAGGGTAGTTTCGCTGTGTTACAAATCTTGTTTTTCAATGAATTGAATCACCATATAAACCTTTGAATTCCAGGCTCATGGTCCCAATGGAAAGGCCGAAACAGAAACATTGCCATTGTAAAGATATTGACAGTAATATACAGTATGCCTGTGAGAATCCAACTTTGATCATCCCTATTGTCACAATGAAGCACCAGGAAATAGAATGGTATGGTGTAGTATCTGAACTCTATTAGTGGAGCTGGTACAAGAACAGCTGCAGTAGCCAAGAAGTATGCCAAAACCCATATTTTACTTCTAAATTTTCCTGTTTGATAAAGGATAATAGTTATAATCCCACAAGCAGTTGAATAAAACAAGACTTGATAGTATGTCTGTGTACACTAACCCAACATGTGGATGATGGAAAGCCATGAACATATATAAACTGGGACCAGAAGGTATTTAATTGACCAGTGAGCCATTATAACTTTCCTCCAAAGATAAAAAGGGTAATGCCGATTATCAGCAAGAAGGTATGGATGTGCTACACTGCAAAAATTGAGACACAAGTGAGCCAGAAAGCTGAAAATTACACTTCATAGAGAATGCACCAGATTTTAGATAAAGGTTCTGTTTCGATAAATTTCTAATGAGCACTTGTAAAAGAAAATAAAAAGATAAAATAAATTAAACTTTTATGATAAGTTAAAATTAATTTATACATAGTATATAAAAGCTTTTTTTATTAAACTACTCCAAAAACTAATTTTAACAATGAGAGAAGCTTATTTCATTTTTACCTAAATAGGGTCATGGTAAAAGCTGAGTTATATTCTTGTAGTAGAGATTTAGAATGAGTTGGGCTTGATGAGAAAGTGTTGACATTCATGCAACCCAAGTGGAAAAGTTATCACATAGAACTGCTGGACAAACTTTACTAAGAGACACTAAATAAGGGGTCCTGAGAATGAGCACATTAAGGACACTGGTTAAGGAATTAGTGAACAGAAGGTTTTCAGTAGAAATCATGGTGGGGGAGCATTGGTAATAATAAATGCTATATGTTCCTGTAGAAACTTTCCACTTCTAATTAGCATTCTCTATAAGTAAAAGGAAGTTGGAAAGAGAGCTTAACATTTTACAGTATTTAAGCAAAACTGCAAAAGCAGTCTATAAATTCATCACCACCAAAACATGCATTTAATTGTTGACAATCAGAAAACAGATTCTGCTTGGTAGTTTACTTAGTCATCTGAATCTGACATAACCTGAAAAAGTGTACTGAGAGCATGCCAACAAGGGCCAGGAACATCTGAAAAAAAAGAAGGGCCCTACTCTTCCGAAACATACGAAACAAGTCCACAGCCTGGTTGATAGTGAAATGCATAGGAGCCTGAGCCAGTACAGAAACCAAACTAAAATAAAGCATCTGAGCAAAATGTGGGGTAACTGCGTGTGCTTCTTTTGCACCTGCAATGTCAGCAGGATACGTGTGAGAAAGAGGGTCTTTGGGGCCCCTACGGGACCCAAAAGATCATCACTAGGGAAAACAAGAAAATGAATGTTACCCAGAACAATACTTCCATTCCAATAGACAAATAAAATAAAGGTCATCACCACCATGAGAAAGGGGCTAAATGAAATTAGAAGCTCCCTTTTCATGTACCATAGTGTTAAAAGGATGGCCCATAATTCATCACCAAAACCTGCAAAATAATATCAATGTAAATGTATTCTATATATTGCAAAATAAGGTAGTTAGAGGATGGGATTAACTTTTTGTCTATCTACAGTTATTTAGTTTATTTTCCTAGGCGCATAAAATAGAACTCATGGTTTTCTTAAACATGAGAAAGCAAACCTGAATAAGAGGAAGGAGAAGAATCATGTGACGATGAGTGTTCAATAGTATTCCCAGATTTAACAATTTTTCGCTTTCTCAGATTGAAACCCTCTGTATTAGTACCAATAGCATATTCTAAACCATGCTTGACAGACACATCTGACTTGACAGATTTTGTATTTTGCTTTCCATGACTCACAGAAATATTTATGATACCAGTGCATGCAACAAGAAGCACCCATATAATATTTGTTTGTCGAATAACAACAGTGAATGCTCCAATCTGTATCAATAAACTCCAATGCATTACCACCTCTGTAAAATACAATGACAATACAATCTAGGTATGCTGCTAAAAGTATCTATATATAGGAATTATCCGTAAATCTATTCATCAAAAGTTGTGTTGTACAGCCAAAATTGAAAACCAAGAGATGAAATCTGTGTTTGATTTTTTTTTAGTTTATAAAACAATTTTCAAAAACTAATTTTTAGAGAATAGAACTGAGGAAAAAGTTGGGACAGTGTAAGGAAGAACATAAATAATATAAAACTGCAAGTAGAAAACCAAAACAATTTAGAGAGCTTCTGGTTTTTTATACCAGAAACTAAAAAATAGATACTACTTTTTAAAACAGTTTTCAAAAACTACTACTTATAAAATATTTTCTTTTTTTTTAAAAACAGAAAATAGTTATCAAAAATAGGATTCAAACAGGCCCTAAGAAATTTATGATCTAGAAGCAAATATACAAGAGATAAGGGATAAAAAAGATCCATTTGAATCAGAAATGGCTATAAAATAATCATACAAATTAATTCTATCAAAGTTGCTCTTTTTTTGGAATTTAGACCATAATGAAGAACTGATAAAGTAATATTTGAACTTAGTCCTGCAATAAGCATACACACACATATATATATATATATATATATATATATATATACACACACACACACGTATGTGTGGTGTATGCATATATTACTAGTTAAAAGTACACAGGATCAAAATGAGAAACTAAATCGAGTCTTTCCAGTAAATATGTTCAATAGCAACAAAAAATAGGGCATCTTATCTGTAATATGTACACATACGTTCAACTGTTTTAAATGAGCCACAAGTTAATAAAATAAAGGAACTTATATAAACACAAACAGAAAAATATATCAATTTAAATATGTGGTTACAACATTAAAATCAAAATATACCTTACCAATGCACTAAACCAGTAATTTTTCTTCAAACTTGCTAGATACATAGCCAGTACTGTTGTAACAGATGCAACATCTGTGTAATAGAGGAAAGTGAAAAACCAGTGAAGGGGGTACAAGGATAAGACCACTGCATGAAGCATCGCATTCCTCTTGGTAAGTGTTGGCTTCAAGTGCGTAATTATGTCATATAAAATTACACTGCAGACAATTGCTAAGACACCATTAACTGATCGAAGGATTGCTGCAGAGCACATGTCAGAAAATGATGAAATAGCTTGTACAAAGTACAAGCCTGGAAACATAGAAGCAACATAGGCAAGTGAAAGATAGTACCTGCAAAAGTTATTCAATTGCAAAGATCAAACTTGAGATTTGATACTGCACTATACTTTCAATAATTTATCTATGCAGAACTGTTTATGTTTGCTCAATCTAGAGATTTGAAAGACACTTCAAATATTATCTTCTGTTCGTACCAGATAGTTAAAAAGTGTATAGTATACGTATAAAGTTTTTAATTATTCAAAGTGGCTGAGGTTCAATACTATAAGTTTTTAGATTTCACCCATCCAATTAACAGCAAAACCAATGCGTAACTTTATGTTAGCTTCCATGAGTGTGATTCTCATTTGTTAATCATACTACACTTAGATTAAGCAATGCAAGCAACCAGTTATAAATTGCTATATTTGGAATTTTTATTCACTTCAATACATGGATGATGCTTCAACCGTGCTTAACCATAATCATTAAGAAACAATACCAGGAAAGGAACAACCTTTTTCTACATTTTTGTCAATTGTCACTAAAGCACAGAAGCAGATCAAAATGTTTATACCTATGCTTAGAGAATAATAAAACGTTCCCATATTCTCTGGAAAATTTCAATTTTGATTACATATTCCAATAACTGCTTCTGTTTCAAATGCACACGAAATACATCAGGTGCATCGCAACAATGAAATTAATCTAATACAAATAGTGTACTGAAAGTTTAGCATACCCCACATATTGGTATCTAGCTAATCATTTATGAATGATTTCATACCTTCTGTTATTCATCCTACAATATGCTTTTTCTATACAATTTCATTTCATATAAATAATTTTATTTATTTTTGTTAATAAAAGTTTGGTAGAGGCAAGGCTGCCCCATTTAAAGGACAAGGCATGCCACATGCTTCAACAAGGATAAGCCAAAGGAGATTGTTGGCAGTGAGAGCTGAGCCTGAGCCTTTCAGTCAGGCTAAGAGCTTCAACCAATTGTACTTTTCTAGCTGAACTAACCCCCTTTGGCATAACACATAAGTAGTTGGTATAAGCTAGTGGGATAATTTTTTTCCTGAAGATGGGGCCAGAGGCAAAGGTACCAAGGATAAAAGAGAACATACAGGCCAGGAGGAGTGGTAATCATAGGGTCCCAACTTCCAAAATTTCCCTTGCAGTATTGCTTTGCCTGTGGTATATGAAATATCTCATCCTGCAAATCATGGATCTCAATCATAATGAATGAAGGGTAAATTTCTTCAGTATCAATATAAGTATCAACAACTGTCTGTTCTCCAGTTTAATAAACTTTTTCTTACCATATATGGCTCAGGAACTATGCGATTAACCATTATGGAGGCAGGAATAACACATAAGCTCATTATTGCTGCAAGAGCTATTTTCCCCATTTCCTCCTCTATCTTCAATAATAACAGGACCACAATGGCAACAATAATTCAAGATGTCAAAAGGCATATATCAATGTCATGTGCAATAGCTACGACTCAGCATGCTCAAGCTGAATTCTCACCCTTACCCTAAAGTTTCACTGAACAAACACATTGAAGAAGCTATATAAATTGTATAATTGATGTAGAAATCTTTCTTGTGAATATGAAATTGCATTACCAAAACAGGGAATACTACAAAGACCTTTATATATCCAAGTACCACATGAAAAGCATAATAGGGTGCTGTTATCTTGACAAAGTTAAAAATATATACATTTCAAAGGTGAAAGAAATATGAGTTCCCTGCTAACAAACATGCATTCAAAATCAGCCCAATCCCAAAAGTGTCAATTTCTAGTTAGTATTAAACTATTCCATTCAATGGCAAACCTTCTATGGAAATTGTAATGCGTTTCTAACTAAGTCACAGTGAGAATAAGAAGTATGATTTGCAACACTTGCTATTGTGCGGAAGTGACTGCAATTGTCAAGCACAATGCATTAGGAGTAAAAAATACTTTATGATGTGAACCACACTTAAAATCTAGTAAGTGTTAAGGGAGAAAATCTTATAGGAAAGTAAAAGCTGTAGATTCTACGTGGGTTGTGTTACATGTGGATAGTAAACCAGCTGATTAGAGAATTGGGAACCTTGAAAAGGGCACATAAACCAAAAGCTTTGTAGATCACCATAATCAGCAGAGACTTCACAATAACCACTCTCTAAGTCTAGGACTTGGTCTATGACTTGGCTAATCCCAACAGTGTAGAAAATAAAAAACATATACATAAAAAAATGGAAGTCCAATAACCGTATGCAGAAGCAATGTATCATAAAAGATAGCCCCGAATTCCTTCCATGCCCTCTAAAGATAAGTTTTATTTTAATTCTCAAGAATTTTCAAACTACAACCTTTATAGAATCTCGTAGTGTCATTGATAAGCATGTTTAACTGTTCCTCTCAAATCATGTTAGCCACTCCATAATTTGATGGCATTCCCCCAGAATGTGAATAACAATATTTCATGAAAAGAAAGAAAAAAAACAAGCACATAAATATGGTCATTCCTCACTGCATATTAAAGTTACCACATTCCCCATCTCCCAAATCAATTAACCTAACAAATGGTTTACACCCTCCAATTAAAGACTCTATCATTGTGCATTCTCTAAAATAACTAAAAAAAAGTAATTTTTATAATTCAGTGGAGTACCCATTTTCCCTCGTTAACACACCCATAACCTAATAAACCCATTTGTAAATACAATACTAGTTTCTACACAAAGACAAAATCCACAGAAGAGTTGCTGCAAAATATAAATGTGAGAGATAAGGGGGTCATAAAAGATGAAAAAAAAACAAATATACCAAAAGGGTACCAAACCAGTATGTGTACATTTGCAGAGAGAAGCGGGTGATGCGGAGGCGCACTCTGAGACCTACGACGAAGGAAAGTGGTGACAGAGAAAGAGAAAAAAACCCCTTTGAGCCCAATTTTGAAGAGGTGAAATGTTTTGATAAAAAGGATGAGCTCAAATGAAAAGGTTTCTGAAAGAAAATTGCTGTGCCAAATACTCTCTGCTGTTTGTTCAGTGTTCACAATTCTGGGTTTTGGGTCCCCCCCAACCTTGTCTTTCTCTTTTACTTTAACTTCATAACTTAAATGAATACCATCAAGTTGAAATTAATTAATACTAATTACATTTACACTCTTTTTTTTAAAAATTAAAATTATAGAACTTATTTTCAGTAAAAAAAATACTTTTAAATTTAGACTTGTATTGAAAAGCTGTACAGCAAAACGTTAATGAATTTAATCACACATTTTATAATTATTTATTTATTTATTTTATCTTAAAACAATGTTTTTATAAAAATATAACCTTTTGTATTTTATAAGTAAATTTATATTTGGTTTAGTTAACATATAAGAATCAAATACTTCTGCTTTCATATTTAAAATTTTAATTTTTAATCTTCAAATTTTTATTTATTTAATTTTTAGTCAATCTGCTAGTTATTAAAAAAAATAAAGGATGTAATTATTTTTTTTATTAAAAATATAAAAAGGTGAGTGTATATTTTAAAATTTGAGTGAATGTAAGTGAATTTTTTTCTAAAAATAATCTTGGAACAAAATATATAAATTTAAGAATATTTTATGTGATAAACTAAATTAATCAATTTTCCTAATTATATTGAAGTATTATAACTTTATCATTAGGTTGATTTTTAAAAGTTTTCATAGCTAATGAATCCATTTATGGACTCATAATTGTTGCAAAATAATATTCGTACAGGAATAGGGCAACAGGTGAGTTTATGTTTCCAAGATAATATTCACCAAGTGGGAAATTAGGGTTTGTAGTAAACTCCCCTTATTATCTCTATAAAACTCTATAGATACACTAAACTTGAAGTAGAAAAGCTCAAAACAAGTTTTCCTCCTAATGAGACTAAATAACAAAGAGCTTAACTAAATTTTAAGAAGCAAAGGTAATAAGAAATAGGAAGAAACTTGATGCCCTCTTTTCTTGTGTTTGTGGTGAGAAATAAATGAGAGAGTGAAGGTTTGTATTTATAATCAAATCTTGACATAAATAAATAAAAAGTCTAGTTCTCCCTTAACAATTTACTTGACTAAAATCAATTAGAAAAAAAATGAAAGATAATAACAACCAATTCTAGATTAATCCACATTAACTATAATCACATAAATGAACAAACCTTCTTTTGTTATTCTTGGGTGGGGGTTTGACCCATTTATTTCCATTGCTTATAATTGGATTCAATCAATGGATTTAGAATCATGGGTTCATGATAAAAGTTTTATTAAAAATCCTAAATTATGTATTCTAATTCAATAAATTTTTAAATGATTTAATTTTTTTATTTTAGCATCTACTTACATTGAATTAGCAGTGTGTTATCCTGATTTTCATTTTTCTAAAGTTTTAGATAAATTTTTTATATAATAGTATCAATGATGAACTAGATGAAACTTATAATAGATAATAGTGAAAAAATTTACTATTAAATTTTTATTACTGCAAAGATAATTTTAAAAATGGTCTACGTATAATAAATTATTTTTATTGATCACTTCAAATAACTTAAACAACTATTTGATTATATATATATATATATAATATAAAATAAAATAAATTTTACCCTAAAAACAAACACCAACTACACAATAAACTAAGTTATTATGAATTAATAAAATAATTTACATCTAAATATTATAAATTAATAAAATACTTTACATCTAAATATGATAAATATAAGGTAATATATAAAATCAACCTAATTAGTTGATCAAGGACTAATTATACATACTTTTAAAGAATTAGTTAAAGACTAAACACAATTAAAAGTATTTAGAATCTAAGTTGTGAATGATAAAATAAATTAATAACTTATTTGCACTTAATGGAAAAATATTTAAGGATCAATTTGTAATTTAGGAAATTTTATGAACTTATATGCAATTATAAAAAAGTATTTAAAAGTTAGTTAAATTAGGAAAAACTTGATATAAATGAGAATTTATATGAAAACCCACACATGCTTTTATGAGTAAAATATTATTTAGTTTTACATTTTCAAAAAATTATTACCCTATTTATATTATTATCACATTAGAAGTTTAATGGAAAGAACAATTTAATTAAGATAAGGGCTTTACTCAAGGAGAGAAGTATTTATATTATTATCACATTAGAAGTTTAATGGAAAGAACAATTTAATTAAGATAAGGGCTTTACTCAAGGAGAGAAGCATGTAGACATTGTTTTTCCAAAGTTCATCACATATGGAGAAACATGTTTTGAAGAAAAAAATGCTCATTTAATTATCCTCTTGTTGTTATTAGATGGGGTTCTTTATGAAGTTGTGGAGAAGAAGACCTCAACAATATAAATATTGAGGCTGAAATTAAAAAAGTTATTCATGAAAAAGTCCATTTATAACAGAAAAGAAAACTCTTCACACAATATGTGAAAGAATGTACGATACAAGCACATCTTGATGAACTCCATATATTTTGATTGAGCTTCGAGATGTATACATTAAAGTAGAAGTTGAAGATGCAACAAGCCTCTCTCTTGTCATCATATGACAACTTAATAAGTTCTTTGAGTGAAATTCTTGATTCACAAGGATGAAGCTTTCAAAATCTTTTTTTGCAAATTTTGCAAACATGTTTAAAAAAAAAGCTTATCAATTGTTTTTATTAGAAGTGATTATGGAGATGAATTAAAAAATGAAAACTTCCAAGCTTTTTTCAAAAACTATGACATCAACCATAATTTTTCAAGTCCAAGAACACCTCATTAGAATGGTGTTGTGGAAAGGAAAAATAGATCTTTAATAAGAGATGCCTTGAATGATGTTTAATGCAAACTTTACTCGTAAACACTTTTGGTTATAAGTGGTTAATACAACTTGCTATTTGAAAATAAAGATTGAACATTTTCTAGTTGTTGTGTAAACATATATTCAACAGCGTTTAATCAAGGTGCATATTACAGTAAATGAAGATAAATATTCCTTGTCTGATGTGATGCTTTAATGTAGTGTATGTAATCGCACGTAATCGTAATGAAGAAAGAGAGGTTTTGATGAACCCTAATTGTAGAGAAAAATAAATATAAAAGAAACTTTTATTCACTTGTATATTAGAGAGTAAAATACATGGTGTATAT
>Ga0123342_1010563_pt1 | contig 10511 bp, 2 predicted proteins | sample Turbeawhitnodule_FD_89960 | JGI IMG/M metagenome (GOLD analysis project Ga0123342, IMG submission 89960) | Root nodule microbial communities of legume samples collected from Mexico - Turtle bean Mexico white nodule | ecosystem: Host-associated > Plants > Roots > Nodule | place: Mexico: Nepantla... | reverse complement strand
TCCTTCTCTCCCCCCCCCCCCCCGCTCTTCTTCCCCCATGTGCCTGGCGCGTCCCTTTCCTACGCCAATCAGAGCCTGGTCGGGGGGGGGGGGGGGGGTACCTGCAGAAGGCACTTTGACGCTCAAGTCAGCAAAGGGAGTTCGACACTCGGAGGTGTACAGTAATTAATGACGTACCTTGTTCTTAGAATGTGCGCTATTTATATTATTTTAATGGACTTATCTTATTGGGTCGAATTAGTGAGGTGTATCGCACTTAGATGTGTATTACCTAATTTATAATGATGGTTTAGCTTTGCTAACCTTGATTGAGCATTAATGGCCTGAGGGATGCGGTCGACCCGTACGGGTGCATGTCATTCGGTCGGCCCAGTTGTGGGAACCGAGTCATGGCGTTGACCGTTCGGTCCATACCAGTACAACTTCAAATTGCAATAACTGTGTACTTCGTGGAACTATTGCAAGCAAGTGTAATAATAATGATTTTCTTGATAGAATTTATGTGATGTTGCATGATGAAAATCTTCCAACTACAAGAGATCCAGACCCTCAGTTAAGTGGGGATTTATCTTATGCAGTAAATTAAAACATGTTAAATGATGAAATTGTTCAATCAAATATTGTGATTGGACATGATAAAAGTGTTGTGACGAGAAGGGAGGTATGAAAATACGAGGGTGCAACTAAGATTATACCTCATTTAAAATTATTTAAATTTTGTAAAAAATGTTAAAACTGATTTTCCATAATTTATATAAATGTAAAATGAAAATATATGAAGATTGGAGAATTTGGTATATTTAATAACTCTGATTCAATCCCAATTAGTGAACATTAAAATACCTTTTTGGTGCATATATTAAAGTATCCAATTAAGTGCATTTCTCTTAATTTCTTCTAGGTAGGTTTGTTCGTTGTCATAAATTAACTTTTCATTCCATAAATTGAGTATGGCTTCTCAAATAGAGATGTCCTAAGTTAATTTATAATATAAAATTAGAGGAATTGAATAGATTATTCTTATGAGATTTAAGTTATCTAATTTATTAACTTGAGTTGTGTTTGGATTAAGAATGTAGTCGGAAATAAAAAAAAAAAGTAAAACAAATGAAAAAAATAGAGGAGAAAGAAAAAATTATTTGATTGGATTGATAAAAATAAAGTGAAAAAATTAAAATAAATTTTATTTTGTTTGTTTGGATAAATAAAAATGAGAGTGGAAAAAATTTAACCGTTAACCTTTTTACTTTTTTAACCCACTTTTTTTCATTTTTATATTATAAAAATATATTTGAATTTAAAATTATAAATATACATTTATAAGAGAAATATTTTATTCCCCTGTTTTTCTCCCCTCTAATTCTGTTCATGGCATTGGAACAAAAGTAAATGTTTTAAGTGCTTGTGATTAAGAGTGAAAGTCTCTTACAGAAAACATATGGCGGAACCTATTTCTAACCTCTTTTTCTTTAGTATTATTTTTTAATTAAAGTTAGAATTTGATTTAAATAATAATAAACTGGAATTATTTTCAACAATTATAAAATTAATTTTAATAATTAAAACTACATAGGATAAAAATTCTTATGATGCTAAAAGTAAAACAAAATGTATTATAAGTTTTTTATATAGCGTTAAATATATTTTTCGTATTTTTATGTAAAATAATTTTTGTCAGTCTAAAATTTAGATTTGGATACTTGTAGGTAGAAAATTATTGAAATGAATATTTTTTTTATAGCAAATAGATTTCGAGTGTAAATTTGGATTTAAAATTGTTTTGTTATATTATAATATAATTCACATTACATAAAAAAAAAATATTGGTAAAAATATATTTTAATAACTTTTTTTAGTATAAGGAGGTCTAAAATTTAAAATAAAAATAAAAATTAATTTTAAATTTCAATATAAGATGGAAAAAGATATTTAACTCTATTTATATATATACACATACACATAAATAAGTAAATTTTTTATATCATATATTTAGATAAACCAGTTTTTAGGGATTGGCCAGTTGTGAACTGATTCATTAGTAATTTCATGAGTTGAACACTTAAATCCGGTCCGGTTTTTTAGAACCTTGATTTTGACCACAAAACGTAATGTTCTTTTAAGTTTTTCCATTATTAGATAGGGTGTCTCTTCCCTTTCATTTTAATAAACCAATAAATAAAGAACTTTGGTTCCCTTGCTTCATTGCGTGAAGTAGCAGCAAAAAGACACTTCTAAAATTGAGAATTCGAATCTATACACTATAGAATCATAACTGAAACAACAAATTCAATTTAAATCTCATAAGATAGAGTTTTTAGAAGGCCATACCAAAAATACTACAAACATACAATAACTTTGGATTATGTTTGAATTTTCATCCACCTTCAATTTTATTTAGAAATAAACTACATGTTACATCCAGTAAGACATCACATGTGACTCAATTCATAGAAACCTTGTAGTAACAGAGGGTATATCAATAAACCAAACCTACAAAACTACTTCACTTGTGTTCGACAACGGTAAAGTGCAATCAAAACACTACCTGCCAACCCAAATTTGAATATCAAACATGCCAGAAGAAACTGAAAAAAGAGACAGCTAAGGAACCTAACTAAAGAGAGCAAAAAACTGACAACATATTTGACCCTTTCTGCTTATACCAGACAAATACTTTGGCACAAAAGCTACTGCACCAAAGTAGAATTTAGAGCAACACACCCAAATTTGGATGCAATGCAAACATCTGACTGAGGTTCCTTTATCCAGGCTCTAAGCATGCCTGACCTGAAAATCCTTCATGAAAGCTACCAACTTCTCAACCCCAGCCAAGGGCATGGCATTGTAAATGGAGGCCCTCACTCCTCCCACTGACCTGTGTCCCTTCAGCTGAACCATCTTCTCCTTAGCAGCCTCCTTGATGAACTCACCCTCCAACTCTGATTTCTCCAAAGTGAATGGCACATTCATCAATGACCTCACAGACTTCTCAACAGGGCACCTATAGAACCCTTTGCTCCCATCAATTGCATTGTACAGAATATCAGCCTTCTTCTTATTCTTTTTCTCAACCTCCACCAACCCCCCTTGCTCCAACAAATCCTCAAACACCAACCCACACATGTAAATCCCGTAGCAGGGAGGGGTGTTGTAGAGTGAATTGTTGTCATCATGGATCTTGTAATCAAACATCAGAGGAGTGAGAGCCTGAGCATTCCCAATGAGGTCCTTCCTGACGATCACAATGGTGACACCAGAGGGCCCCACATTCTTCTGTGCCCCGGCATAGATAACCCCAAACTTTGACACATCCACAGGCTTGGAGCAGAAATTTGAAGACATATCAGCAACCAAAACACCACTCTGGGCAACAGGGTACTCCTTAAACTCAACCCCGTGAATAGTCTCATTGGCACAAAAATGCAAATACCCAGAACCGGGATTCTGCTTCAAATCATCAAAAGACGGAATCTTTGTGTACTTTTCGGATTTCCCAGACCAGATCACATTGGGTTTGCAGTACTTCTGCGCCTCCTTGACGGCCTTGTCGCTCCAGGAGCCAGTGACGATGTAGTCGACGGCGTCGTTGGGGGAGCAGAGGTTGAGCGGCAAGGCAGCGAACTGGCTTGTGGCGCCGCCCTGGAGGAAGAGGACGGAATATTCCGGTGGGATCTGGAGGAGGGCTCGGAGATCCGATTCGGCTTTTTGGATTATGGAGAGAAACTCCTTGCCGCGGTGGCTCATTTCCATGACGCTCATGCCGGATCCGCCCCAGTTGTAGAGCTCGGATTGGGCACGGAGGAGGACCTTTTCCGGGAGGGTGGCGGGGCCGGCTGCGAAGTTAAAGACGCGATCTTGGGAGTGGGTGAGAGGTGGGGGTTGGGTGTGGAGTTGGGTGGCGCATTTGATGGATGTGGGTTTGAAGGAGGTTGGGCGCGGGGAGGAGAGGGGGAAAGGGGTGGTGCGGGTTTGGAAGAGAGTGGTGTGAGGAGAAGTTGCCATTGACATGGTTACGGTGACGATGAAGAACAAGAAAAATGTTGAGTTTGGTGTTCTTGGAAATGGAGAATGATGTTTGAGGCAAAGATCTGAAGAAGAGGAGCCAGGATTTATATTGAGTCGCACATTGGGAATGTCCTTGTTTTATTTCACTCAGTATTTTGATTTTTTTTTAACAAAAAGTGTATAACATCAATTTTCTTTTATTTTTATAACAAGCATTCATTTCTTTTTCTCATAATTGATTTTCATAAAATGTAACAGTATATTCAGATTTTAATTCCTTATGTTTTAAATTTATCATAGAATTGGGGAACACAGTGAACTTTATGCATAGGTACGTTTTAAATTAGTTGCCTAAGACATCTTTTTTATTCATGTTCTTGTGTGTTTATTAGTTTTATTTTTTTCTATTAAATGTATTAGATTGTATTAATAAGATTAAAATATGTGTTAAGATAATTTGTGGTATTTTTCGATGTTGAGACACTGTTTTTATTTATTTTTCATTAATTTCATACATAAAGCTTAGATTACTATATTGCTTGTAAGATAATTATGTAATTCAACTAATATTTATATAAAAAGTCCTAAATATGGTGAAAAATGAAATCAACAGACAATCTAAAAACTTAAAAATTCCAATGTATATTCGTTTTTAGTGTTTGTATGTATACGTTTCAAACCCAACGTGATTTTTTATTTTTTTTTGCATTGAGCTTTTTCATTAACTTACTATAAAAATATTAGTTAGACCACCATAACTTCTTTTGGTATCTTTTTGGTCATTTTTATTCAACATTCGTGTGGTTTCGTAAAATTTATATAAATAATCTGATGAGACATTTTTTATGGCTTTAATAAGTAAAAAAAAAATCAAGCTCCAAATTGAAAATAGTTACTTTCGAAAAGCCAAGGATAAATCAAGTTTCAGAGTTAAAAGACTAAAATAAATAATTAACAAAATTATTTTTTATAAAAGATAAGATATAATGAATACATTTTCATGTTATTAAATGTATTTTCTACGCATGCAACTTTCGAAAAATACAGTGTAAAAATTCATGACACTATCAATGCATACGTTATCTTCTTTCTATATAATATTTAGTTATAATATATCTTTTCATGTCTTTCACGGTTTGTCTTACTAATTTTTGTATTGTTTTTAACTCTCTCTTATTTTTTAATGATTAAAAATTATTAATGAAAACAAGTTTGTGGTCATAACAATGGGGAGGAAGAAAATGTCACAATCGTATCTACGAGTGCAATGCAATTTGTGAAAGATGAGTTTGGTTGGTGGTACAAAGTTGGAGTGATTATGTAATTGGAGAAAAGGAAAGGAAAGGAAATAGTGAGAGATATCATAACTTTGCTACCAACTAATTTAACCCGGCTTAAAGATTTTTTTTACGGATTTAAATATGAAAAAAATTAGATTTATTGAGTTTTAAGTTTATAAATAATACATTTTATTAACTAATAAATAATGTTTTATTTGACGTGATTTTGTTTTATATTGACATTATATGACTTAAATATATATATATATATATATATATATATTCTAAAGTAGTTATATTTTAGTTACAATTATGTATTTTTAATTTAATTCTTATAATGTTAATACTAATATATAACTAAATGTTATTTTTTTTTCTTTTATGTTTTAGGTGATTTAGGCGACAGTAGAGATGATTTTAATAAAATATTTGAAATTGATGCTGATTATTTTTCTTGATAGAATAGTACTAACGAGGGAGTAGTAAAGTTGTAACCAATTCTAACTAATAAAAAATTCAATTAAAGTAAGTTTATTTATTTTTTCATGATTTTGGTTTGTTTTCCTGTTTTGGTTGCATGTGAGAGATTTTGTTACTACATCTAAGAACATACTCAAATGAGTATAGATGAATAATTGTATATTAGGTTTTCAGTAATATGTTTAGTTTGAAAACTAGATATCTAGAAATAAGTTAGGATTCTCTATCTTTTCTAATTTTTGGAAAAAATTTAGTATTTATGAGTGAAAGATAAAATTAAAGGTTATATATTTAAATTGGACAAGTAAATCTATTTTTAATATAATGGCTTAAAATGGTTAAAGTGGATCTTTATAGCTAATTTAGTTACATAGTATTTTTTGTTGGTCCAAAATTTTGTTTTAAACTTAGTTCAAATGAGTAAATAAGATTTGAAACTCATTTGAGCCTTTTTTTTTTTTTTCATAATCACTTATATTTTTTTTCATCTCACTTGAGGATTGAACTACTGTTCGAGCAATACTCAAGTGAGAGCTTTAATCTTGAGTACAAAACATTATTGTTAGAGCAATTAGTTAGATGATTTAGATATAATACTTCTCACTTAATTTGAAGGCTAAAAACTAAGCTAGAGAAAGGTTGTAAGGAACATTTTTTATGAAAACTTATCGTTTGAACGAGGATATTCAATAAAATATTTTTAGTGTATTGTGTTGATTATAAGTCAGTCAAGTGACCTTTTTTAGGGTTTAAGTCATTGTTTAGTTTAATTATTTAAGAAAATGTTATGAGATTACAAATTAGAGTAAAATTGTATAATTTGGATTGTAATTGAATAATTATGAAGAGTGCATAGTGTATGAATAATATGGATTCACTTAAAGTTAAGTGTTTAGCATAATGCATGATGTATGATTGATTCATTGTTTGTTATACAATAAGTATATAGCATATTATTAATACAAAATATTATATCTTTATTGAGTATCTCACTAATGTAGATTAAGACTTGAGATGATGAAAAATGAATGAAAGATTTATTGTACACTTGAAAGGTGTATTTGAAATTTGAATGTCTTAGACTTACTCTCATACATAATTTTGTAATTCATTTATACATTAAAGTCTCATACTAAATCAAATATCATTATATGATGCTAAATATGAGTCTTCTACAAGATATGTATTAATATTTTTATCATATATTTATTTAATACTTAGATACATGCTTTAATTTGTAATTAAAAAAATAAATTTAATATCAAATTATAAATTGTATATTTTTTATAATCATATACATATATATTTTTTTATATAAAAACTTTTATGTTAGGCATCACTATGAAACATGACATCTCAGTTAGGCTGACATTCCAAGTAACAACAATCACCAACTACTACATGTAAAAAATATTATTAAAAGAAAAAAAATACAAAAAAATATAGAAAGACTATACCAAAACTCATATATTAACAAAAATAGTTTATAGGTAATCTATACCTATTAATAAATTTAATATTGAATTATAAAATGTATATTTTTTTTATAATCATATACATATAATTTGTTTATGATATTTATTTATGTACAATTGTTCCGTGTTTGGTAATTTACCATTGTCTTATTGTTTAGAACATATTGCCATTAGATTTGAACCTCTAAAAAGTTAGTAAAAATTATAAATCTTTCTTATTTATTTTAAGGAATTCGCATGTACACTTGTGTGGGGTGTTATTATTATTTTTTTCATTTGGCATTTTAGTATACGAAGTTTTAGAAGTTTCAATAAGTTGCTATGTTTTCAAAAATATTTATTTTGTTTCTTTAATTAAAATATTAAACCAATTAACAAAGTCTTAGAATTTTTAATTTGGTATTTTGTGTTTTGAAAAATATCTATTCTAATTTTTTTTATTAAAATGTTAAATAGATTTGGTAACCTATTTAACATTTTTTTATTGAAAATGACCAATAAACGTTTTTAAAAGTTAATATAGTAAAAAAGCATCAAAATAGGTAACATTTAGCCATAATATTAGTATTGTTAAATTAAATAAATAGATCTTATCTTTGCATCTAAATTTTGTACTAATCCATCCAATTAACTCTCCTTTATATTTGTTTTGGGTCATAAATTTGTTTTTCTACTTTTTATTGGACTTTTTGCAATTCAATTCAATTTCGAATTCTTCACTTTCAAAAATAAGCGAATTTCCAAGAAAGATTGAAACTTATGTCTGTGCAAGACAGTTGGTTGATGGGTCACTACCTAAACATCTCACTCAAAAGCTTTGTTTTAGTCACAAGAAAAATATTTTAAAATGTAAAGTTTATATAATATTTTACCAAGGGGTGTCTATTAAATACTTTCAATGTAAGTACACTTTTTAAAAAAAAAAAATTAGAGAGAAGGATTTCAAAAATATGAAGAATGAATATATCATTTAAACATATTATAAATTGAAAACCAAATATTTATTTTTATTTCTTAAAAACATTCGTATACTTAAATTTACTATCTTTGACTTCTTAAATTTTAGAAAAATACTATTCTTATTTTTGTTCTAGATCTGAGTCTAAGTTATCCAATTTTAAAAATAATCAATCTTAAGTTAATACTAAGTAATCATATTTTCTATTAAAAAGTAAATCTTTTTTCTTATATCACTTATCTTTGATTTTTTTTTATGCATGAATTCATGTTTGTTCTTGATGTGTAATATGATAAGAAAAATTGTCCTTGATTAGTGTGCATTATTAGGAATGTATTTCTATTTTAATAAGTTTTATAAGAGTAAGTTATGACTTTCTCTACTCTTCATTCTTTTAGGTAATTGACTTGAAAAAACTTAGAATTTTAAGGAAAGTTAACTGAAGTCATTACTTAAAATTATGTGAAATTTCGAAAACCTTAGGTCAAGTACCTCATGATAAATTGATGTCATACCAAAGACCTTATAGAATATATTGAATTTTGATGAATAAACATGTATGCATAAACCCTTTAATTTTGTATTATTGTTAAATTGTGAAAGTTGAAATTTTAAAATTTGGAATTATGTTAATGAGGTATATTTATAACTGTTTGAATAAAAAAAAATTATAGGAATATGTAAATAAATAGATTATTTGAAGTTAAGAGATGTTTTGATTTATATTGAAAAAGAAATATTTAGAAGTAAGATGAAAACTTGTCTTAGTCAAATGGGAAATCAAACTTAGCTTGTATGATTGGGTGTGTTGCTCAAGGGACAAGATGACCGTTTGAAACTCATTATATTTAATGGAATGGCAAAACATTATCTCTCCTCTACGAATATACCATTTAAGCGACATTCCATAGTTTGAGTGAGAGAAACTCATAAACTTATCAATTTTCAAGTGAAGAATAATTCCTCTATTTCAATGGTTTATGTTTAAATTACATATAATTTTTTACAATTTATTTATATGTTATATTGAAATGAAATGAATATGGATTTATTTATATGTTTGTGTGTGTGCATTGCATGATTTGAATTGTAAGTTATGTGTTATTTGAGTTGGATGTGAGATGACAAATACCTCGAATGGTAGTCTGACTTGGTTTATAATTAGTGGTATTGATGATTGGAACTCCTTACTGAAAATATATTTTTTAAATTAGTAGATTAAGATATCAGATGTCGAGAAACTAGAAGAGAATAGTAGATGCAATGAATTATTCTGACTACCTTGAGATATAATTAACGATTCAAATAAGTTTTAATATGATTTAAGTGTTAGTCTCTAATGAAACTTGCTTAGTAGGTGTCTTTGAGAATGTCTCGTAGTCCCCTCTTTGTTGAGGTGAGAGACGAGTGTGATAATATAGTTCTTTAGACCTTTGTTAAGGTGAAGGGATGAATATGTTGATATCATACATATATAACAAGGCAAAGTAATATCAACAAATCACAAAGCATATATAGATGTATTATATATGTTTTATGATTTGTTAAAATTTACTTTAGTTTATCATTGTTTTTGTTTTTGTGATGACTATTATGATTGTATTTAAATTTTTTTTTCAGCAAAGATTTAATTAAATTAAATTGGGAACACTTCAAGGGTGTCCCAACCCTTATACAAAAACTAAAAAATTGTACAACTATTTAACTCCCAGACTTAACAATACAAGCGTAGGCTTCCCAAAAGAGAACAAACTCTTCAAGAATCAATGCTAACTCCCCTCAAACATATGCCCTCAAATCACCTTTCAAGATGAATACAGTTGCCCAACATTTGCATAAAATGCACGCCTTCTTCCTATGCCATCCAACTTTAAATTCTCATGAAAAAGGGATATTTTATACCCCAACTATGAAGCTTTTCTGTAGATTTCAAGGCTCACTACTCAAAGCCAAAAAAGATGCTTAAGAAGTTTGTCACTGGGCTACATCACCAAACTCAAAACTGCACACAAAAAATCAGCAACCTATTATAAGCATCTTAAATTGGCTGCTACAATGCACACTGAAAGTCTAACGCTTCTAGTAGTCCAAACCCTCATAAAGAATCAACATTTTGCCAGTACTGAAATGTCACAAAACCTTCAAAGCTTGCATATACGAATAACCTTTGTGATTCTACATCAGTAACAGAATTATTATTCTTTGAACTTCTACTTAAATCTGCATCCAGTTTTATCTGCATAAACAATTCCACAAACATCCCACTAATTGAAGGCACTCTTTTACGCTGGATGCATAAAATCTTCCAACCTC
>Ga0123342_1010562_pt1 | contig 10512 bp, 2 predicted proteins | sample Turbeawhitnodule_FD_89960 | JGI IMG/M metagenome (GOLD analysis project Ga0123342, IMG submission 89960) | Root nodule microbial communities of legume samples collected from Mexico - Turtle bean Mexico white nodule | ecosystem: Host-associated > Plants > Roots > Nodule | place: Mexico: Nepantla... | reverse complement strand
GTTGGAGATCCCACATCGACTAGAGATTAGAGCCTTTCATTGTATATAAGTGGGTGCAAACCTCAACCCTATGAGCCGGTTTTATGGGGTTGAGTTAGGCTTAAAGTCCACTTCGTAATACATATTTAACTTGTTAATTATTTTCTTTTATCTTTTAATATTCTCTAACTTACCAGTCAATTTTCTTTTTTTAGTGGAAATTAAGTGACGAGAGAGAAGAAATTAAAAAATAAAGAGTTGATAAATGAATTGAAGAGAAGAAGATACAAATAATAATCTATCATCTGGTTGACAGAAAAATAAAATGCAGAGTCCTTAAATAAAAGTTAAAAGTATATTTTGATTATTCATGTACTGGACCAGACATCAGCATTAGTATAAGTGCAGAGCAGGTCGACTCAGTAGTCTGGTCAAGATAATGGACCACGTAGGTGGGCTCCCTAAGATGTCTGTGTTGAGACCCGTATATATGAAAGACCTAGTCAGTAAGGAAGTGCATGTGGTGTGTATAGTACATTTGGGTCTAGCACAAGTAGATATCCCCTGAAGACACCAAGCCCCAAAAGCGCTAGGGTTTCAGGGGAAGGTTGCATGCACGATACAAAAGGGACTAAGGCGCCTACAGTGATAGATGGCCCCCATAATGTTGATACGTGAGTTGGTACCCTGGCAGCCATGCTGTTACGAGTGTGCACTCCAAGAAGAAAGATTATTTGCGGTTGTTACATTAAGATTGTATAACAATGTAACATAATACTTTCCCATCAAGCCCACTTTCACTCGAGATAGGGTTCTCGTGAGAGAGGGGTTGTTACAATGAGGTAACCTAAAAGCAGTCTATAAAAGGGAGTTGAGATTCTTGGTAAAGGTAGACTGAAACTACTTACTTATTATTTTTATAAGCTCTGAACTGACTTGATCGTCGAAATGTAATCAATAGGTAGGACTCCCTCTGTTTCAACGGAGCCACCTTCCAACATCTAAGGAAAGCACAAAATCCACCAGAAATAGGAGGAGTCACCGCTTGTCTTTGAAGTCAACCGACGACTAGGTCAACCGACAAAAACAATTCAATATAATTAAAATTCAATTAAAAAATCTAAATATATGAAATACTTAAAACTTAATTAAAGGTTTATAATAATTAATAGCTAGCTAACATGTAAGTTATTTATCATAATTAGAGTAATTGTAAAATTAAACTATATCTTAGAATGATTTGAAGGAATTGAAAAGAATTATATAATAATTTAAATGAATTGAATTATCATGATTTTAAACCTGGACGACCATTTTCAAGGGACATAATTTTAATTGACAAATAGGAAAACAAACTCCTGCGTGTTACTTCTACCTTTTTTTTTACCTTAATTAGTAGTTAAAATAAATACCAATTTAAAAATTAATTTATAAAATTTTATTAATAATAAAACTATTTTATATACTAATATTTGTTATAATTAATAAAATAATATTTAATACCATATATATATATATATAAGTAGTATATTGGTATTATATTTAGAGTTTTATTTTAGTAATATATAGCATATTTAGTAAAATGTAAAATACCAAAACAAAACTCCAGATTTGAATAAAGAAAACCACTAATTATTATCTAAGTTAAGTGTCGTTGAGCACTAAACTGGTGAGATAATTGAGATCAGAAACCCAATCAGTGGCGAAGAATATGGGCAACAAAGACCAAAACTCTTGTATAGAGATGTTGATGCTCTTTTATAATGAAATGAAAAACCAGAATTTTTTAATGGCACTAGCTTCTTCACTTTATCCAATTGAATTTTTTTGAATGATGACAGAAGTATAGCTACACACTACACAAAACAAGGGCCTTAACTAGTGACTAGTCGATGAGAAGCACAATAAAGGATCACAAAACTTGAACATTTGATTGGGGACTTTTGGGCATCAAGAACGACTAAACTTACGCTTTTCTTCTATCAACTCCTCTGTAGTTTTAACAAACACAAGACATGCTAATAGCGAAAGCTTGACCAATTAACCACATCGTATCAACAATTTTGTCTTCACCAATCAACTTTTACTATGAATAATGCCCTTAATTTGTGTCTCTGTTTTTGACATTTTGGCAAGCCTTTTGTCGGCAGAATCAACTACGTATTATATTCTTAACTTCAAACAATACTTAAATTTATCTATATTTTAGTTAAAACAAAACATTGCATTAAAGTGGTTCAAAATTAAGTTGATTTTATAAGAATAAATCAAGTTTAACAAAAGTTTCACTAAAATCATATATCTCAATAAAAAAAGATTTTCACATAATTTTTTAACAAGAAATCTAGTAGCACAAGTTAACATTTTTCATGTGTTAATTGGTATAATTTTTTAAAATCTTATTTATTTTATTGTAGACTTGTGGGACCCATTTCTGCAACGAATATTAGTTGGGGCTTCCTTATAATAATAATAATAATAATAATAATATTATTATTATTATTATTATTATTATTATTGCACATGAGTTTTAGTGTTAAATTTTCTACTGTTTTTTTTTCTATTGATGTAAGAGGAGATATAGTGTAATGTTAGGTGTTTAAAAGTTACTAATAAACTGAGGTAGAAAATACAATTTCTAAGTCAAATATTTTCATAATTGATGTTAAATTATTAAACAGACGGAATAAAATCAACAAGCGATATTTTTATGAGACAAATGGTATTAAATAGTTATTTATTATGATAGACTTAGTGAAATAAATAAGTGTCATGGTAAACATCTTGATTCCAGAAGTCAATTTTAAATAAATGTCTAATAAATCATACACATCATCAATTCCCTTCTTATATAGTGTTTAAGATCTTAAAATAGTAAAAATAGTTATTAATTACAACTTGAATATTAGTACAATTTAAACCATAAAATGACTAGTCACAATGTATTTAAACTATCCAAATAATGTTTAGAGAGTAATAACCCATTACTATTTTCATGACATCAATATGCTCAAATGTAAAGGAAGAAGTATAGTTATTTACCTAAAATTCTATGCATCTCGTTTGACTTTTATAAGAATATATGTAAATTTGTGGGCTAACATATATAAAAGGTTATGGTGAATTATTTCTTTTTGTAGTAGTATCCATATTTTGTTTTATATAGTAATATAATTAGTTAGGTGTTGAGTGAAAATCTAATTAATTAATTTGAATATGAAAACTTTTTAGAGCATGGATGAACCATAGAGAAAAGGGCAATTGCAGGTAAATTTCACATATAGAAAGCACTTAAATGCATATTAAATTGATATCTCACTATATATTCATTAATGAATCAATTTCTTTTGCCATTGTTTGCAAGTTACCTCTCAACTTTAGGTCTTTGACTTTACAATTTTTAGTTGGGTCCTCAATACATTGCTAGACTCAACATGTCTCATATGGTTAGTGATAACATCATCGTAACCTTTTTTTTTTCTGTCTCAAGTGTTTTAGCGTTTTTTTAATTAAATTAGACATTTATTTCCATGATTGAATAAAAAAGTGATACTAAATTATACTAATTAACAAAGTAGAGCTCTAATGTATAACAACCAAAACATCTTAATACCAAAAATATAGATTTTGTCATCTTCAATGTGATGATGCACCTGCAATGTGGTTATCATGTCTCATGAATACAACTACTCACATGAATGAACATCAAACACCCAACATCTTAAAACTATAAGCCCAAGTGGCATTTAATTTATTGTTTTAGTTTCCGTTGCATTGCAGATGGCAAGTTCATACATATGAACAAACCAAATCAAAGTGTGACATTTTTATTTATTTTTGTTAATTCTTATCTTATATTTTTCTAAAATAAGAATGGTTTTGGAGATAGTAATAGACTAATTTAGGCTACCTCATTGTAACAACCCTTCTCTCGAGTGAAAGTAGGTTTGATGGGAAGACATTCTGTTACGATGTCACACAATCTTAGTGTAACACCCACACAAAATCTTCCTCCTTGGAGTGCACAATCTTAACAGCATGGCCGCTAGGGTACCAACTCATGTACTATCATCATGGGGTCCATCTATCACTGTAGGCGCTCTAACCTTTACATATCACGCATGCAGCTTACCCGTGAAAACCCTAACACTCTTGGACCTAAGCGTCTTTAGGAGGTATTTACTTGTGCTAGATTCAAATGTATTATACACACCACATGCACTTCCTCGATGATTAGTTCTTACATATATATGAGTTTCAACATACGCATTCTTGGGGCCCACTTACATGGCCCATTAACTCGACCAGACCACCAAGCTGACCTACTTCACACAGGTGTCGATGTCTGATCACCTGAGCATCGAACCCAGCACTCTAGTCCAGTACAATAATAAATTTTAATTATAGAAAAAATTATTCATTATAATATACATACTAAAAACATTTTTAAATTTTAATTATTTTTTATCATTTAAATTTTAGGCAAAATAGTTATCAGAAACTAGTTAGAGGTAAACATCAAAATAAAATAATCACATGGACACATAGGGTTTTTTTGGATGGTTTTTCTAAACTTTGTTGTCAAAGATTTTTTGACTTCCCCATTCTCAAAAAGGATTAGTAGAACATAAATAAATTGATGATGAAATTATTTTTTGAGATTAAGATTTGTTCAGATGCTTTTAAAAAAAATTAAATTAAGAAGATAAAATAAAATTATTTTAAATGAAAAATACTTTTATAAAAATTATTTACATAAATTAATTTTAACATGAGAGAAAATTAATTCATTTATCTTTATATGGTACATTATATATATATATATAGTTATTAAATATTCACTATGAGAAAATTATTAAATAAAAATTAATTTAGAGATAACAATTAATTAGTTGTTATATTGACTAAATAAAATAATATTTTAGAGACTAAAATAATTTTTATATCTATTAATTTTTATTATTGATATCTAATTAGCTTCCATGATTTAACTATAATTTTTAAATTATAATTCAAATTGATATCTAATCAGCTACCAAGATTTAACTATGAATTATTTAGATTCTATAATTGGTAGTTAAAACCTTAATAGCTAATTAAATATTAATTTAAAAAATATTTATGAATAATAAAAAATAATAGATATAAATAATTTTGTTAGTTTTAAAAATAATATTTAATTTAGTTAATATAACAATTAATTATGTATGGTTTTTAAAGTTAATTTTTGCTTAATGATCTTTTAGTAATGGTGTGTGCTTCGTTTACAACCGTGATAATGATTTGTTACCAAAAGTTTAACCATATATATGTATGCAATGAACTTTATAATGTGACTAGTGACTTCATAGATGAAGGGAAAAGGTGTGGTAGAGAAATATGAAACTTTTTTTTTATTGTTCTGTATGATTAAGAAGAAAAAAACACTAATGGCATATATATATGATGATGTCAGATTATGATATTAGGTGCCACGTGTATGTTTGGTGCTCCATTTGCTCCACCTTGTTTGCTTCCTGACTAAACCGTATCAAAATTTCCATTTGCCTTCCTTCTGGGGTCCATGAAGAAGACTAAGTTACAGTATTTTTATTTTCTTCTTGAATTCCAGTGAAGAAGATAGAGCTGAATTCACTGCACTAATGAGGATAAGGAGAGAGAAAAAAAAGCCAATGAAATGCTAACAAGTTTTTGTTCTTGCCTTCAGTAGTGACCACCCATATGATGATGAAGAGTTAATTGGAAGAGAGTATGATAAGAAAACCAGTGTGAATGTGACTAAAATTCAGAGATAATTCAGCCAACATTTCTGAAAGCAGGGTGTGGTGTGGGACACTCCATAAGAACACAACCAACACCCATATTTTAGTTGCACAAAGAGTTACATTTTTTTGGCATATTCAATAATTTAATATCACTTTTGAAATTTCATATTCCATAAAAAAATTAAAATAAACAAATATGTGAATATATTATTTTTTATGTTTTGTTGGAGATCCCACATTGACTACTAAAGATAAAGACATTTCATTGTATATAAGTGAGTGTAAATTTCATCTTATAAACCGGTTTTATGAGGTTAAATTAGATTTAAAGTTCACTTCTTAATATGCTATTAGAGTCATTTTGAGCCTATAGTGTTTGTTGGGCTTATTGAACAACCCATAATATGTTGTCTCACGCACGAGGTGTCACTCTTAACGGCGTGAGAGATATATTGGAAATCACACATATAAAGACATTTCATTGTATATAAATGGGTGCAAACCTCACCTTATAAACCAATTTTATGAAATTGAGTTAGACTTAAAATTCATAAAATAGTATTTTGATCTCGGTATGAATTGTGCACAACTCATTTATACTATATTCTTATTCTTTCTTCAATTTAAGATAGATATAATATAATATATATAAAAAATCCTAAATTTACTGAACTATACGAAGACATAAAAAAATACAAGTAATATTATTATAAATTCAAAAATAAATTATAAACCTCACATTAAAATGAAAATGAAAAACCTATAGATATATACAAAATTGAAAATGATGGAAGCAACATTCTTTGTTAGATAAATTATTATGATTTCAAGTCTATTACTAATTTATTTATTTATTTTTAATAATTTTTTTTAACTGCAAAACTATAATCACGTGATAATATTTTTCTTTCTTTATTTTTTAACATATTTTATTATTTTATTAAAAATTACACTATTTAGGATTTCAATTTATTATGTAATGAACCTCATTATTAATTTTGTATTTCCGGCGATTCTTAGTGAGTAGACGATGATATGAGGTTAAGTGTGTAATTAACATAATATATATATATATATATATATATATTTATGAAATGTTATATTAAAATAAGTAAGATTTATTTGCACTATTCTTACGTAATTTCAGTTTATACAGTATTTGAAACAAATCATAATTTTAAGGGTTAAATTAAAATGAGTTTTTAGTTCTATATTTTTTTGTTAAATTTAATTTTACTTCCTATACTTTTTAATTAATGAATCTAAATTTAGAAAACATTTGATTTCTTTCAATTTTGCAACAGTAAAAAACTGTTTATAAATATTAAAATTAAACATAAAGATAATTAATTTTACAGATGTGTAAAAGTTAGAGAGATTAAAGGCAAGAATACACAACTTTTAGTAAAAATAATATTTACATATATCTAATTAATATTAAAGGCAATCGAATGATCACATTTTTTAACATGTTTTTTAATTTATTAATAGTTTTGAAATTAAATTTACCATCTATTTTCATATTTTTATTATTAATCAATACATCAAATTCAAATTTATATTCTTTATGTCTCACTTCAATTTATTCACACTTGCAAATAATTCTGAAAATAATTTAATAAAAAACTAATTTTAATTTCCATTCTACACTTTATTTCTTTCTAACGAATAAAAGTGAATTATTTACTGAAATTATTAAATTAGAAAAACTATCTCGCTTCAAATTACTTTAAAAATAACTTAGGTAACATTTTAATCATGACTAATTAGTACCATCATTTAAAGTTTAAGGATTAAAATTATATATTTAATTATTCATTATCCTTTCTAGATAGAAAGAGTGTGGATAAGATAGTTGTCACGTGCACATCAAAACTCGAATTCCTCGTTTTGTGTGCTCATTATCCAATTGGTCCTTGGCGATTGAGATTTGGATATGAATAAGATATATAATAATATATCGAGCACAACGAATAAAATATTTTAATACTCTACGATGCTTCATTACTAGTGATTTTAACGTTTAAGTTACTCTTTATAAGATAATATTAAATATCTATAAAATACAAATTATACTCGGTGCGTATGGTATGCTTGGAATTTATCCCCACAACTTTCATATTAATTGGGTAAGAAAATATTAGTAATAGTATATTTTTTAAATCAGTTACAGGGACCAAGATGCGTATATAAATATTCATTCCATTCACGTTTTTAAGTGTTACCGAAATATTAATACTTTATTATTAATTTTAAAAACTTATTTTTATCTATTTGGTTGTTTATTTCATTTAAAAAACTTTTTATATGATTTTTTATTATTTATCTTGATTTTTCAATTTATTAAATATTCATAAAGTTTACTTTTAATCTTTAAAATTACTTTCTTTCTCACTGTAACTTTAAATATATTGTTTTATTTGTATGATTTTATTGAAACGATATAGTATATATTGTTAAAAAATATGAATATCAATTTTATCAAATTATATTACTTCAAAAACATGTGTTTATTTTTATTTACTTTTTATTTCATCATCCTTTGTGTATGACTCTAAATATTATTTAGTTTTGTATTAAATATGATCATAATAGTCATATATTAAATAAAATTGATAAAATAACATAAATTTATAAATTACAACTCACAATTTTCATAAATATTTCATTAAATAGAAATATATATGCATTTATTAAACTTTATTTTCACAATACCAAAAAAAAGATAATCATATTGACACATTCATTACTTAATTTAAGGATCAATGGAGTATAATACCTTTCGAAACATATGTATTGAGTAAGTCTCATGAGATTGACACTTAAACTTGTATCAAAATCTACTATCACACCTTAGTAGTTCAATACATTCAAGGTAGTTCATTGCATCTGCAAAACAAAGCCAAGATCACAATCACATTTAACTTCTCACCACTTGATATCTTAATCTATATGATTTAGAATATCAGTGAAGAGCCTGAATATCTGCTTTCATTTAGGGACTTCTATACCCAACACCACAAAACACATTCAAGCAAGGATATCATTCCAAGTATCTACAATTTCTCACCTAAATCAATCACCACATCATTCAATCCCTACTCATTCATTATATACACAACTTTATCACAAAAATATATACACAAGATATCATTCTTTCATTGTTATCTCAGTTAGCATATTAACCACTTGAATATAAACTTTTGAAAATAGAGAGGTATATCTTGAGTGAGACATGCTAACTTAAATGTCATTTTTTTCAAAAGGGAAATAATCAACATTTACTTGCCCTCCCTTAAGTTGTGAGTGTGTGCTTGAACGCGTGAAGATATCACCTAAGTATCATTCCAAAGCTTTAGTGACATTCCATTAAAGGAGAGAGAATCAACATTGACTCTTTCTCTCGCACTTAAATTCCTAACTAGCACTTAAGCAAACACACTCCTAAAGAGTGTTAAAATATTGTTGTCCAAATTGTGAAAAATAAGTCAAAACACAAGAAGGAAGGGTTGTGTTAGAGCAAAATTGCAACAACCTTGTGATTTTGACTAATTGTTTAAACCAACAAAGCATGAATCGTGATGCAGTTGTGTTTGAAAAACACGAAAGTAAAAGAGAAGATCATGCAAGTGCAAGTGCTTCATCTGGCAAGATATAACACTCTACAAACTTTCCACTTTGTCTGGTAAGTGTTGATGAACATCAGATGATAAGTGAAAACAAATTTTAAGCCAACATAAACATAAATAATATTCTCGTAGCTTAAGTCTGCATTGTAGGGAATGTCTTCACCATCTGACCCCAAGAGGATCCTGACTCAAGGCAAATCAACATCAAAACATATTGGAGTTCAAGCTAAAAGCTACACTACTCGCCAACAATCCTGACACAAGCGCATTTCAATCCTGGTTTATTTATTTATTTACTATGATGTGCACTTTTATCACATTTTGGTGCAAAAGCTTCTACTATCGAGGAAGATAAGTAGTGTTAGCTATCAAGGATGTTGTGCGAAGGAGAAAAAAAAATAATGTTGCATTCAAATCTTCTCAATGTTCAAGCTCGACATACGATAAAAGAAGAAGACATTCAAAAAGTTCAAAGCTATCAATGACTAGAAAAGAGAATGCAAAATATACTTTTTCAAGCCTATATAAAGACATGCTTTGAAGAGAAGAACAAGAAGAAAAACCACTTTTTGCAAGCACCAAAACTTTGTCAATTTTTCTTTGCACCTATAAAGCTTTATAAGAACATACTTTGTGTTGAACCTTTTAGCAAACTAGGAGAGAAAACTTATCATTGTAAACACCGAAAGACACAACCCATGAGCAAAGTCAGTGATTTGTTTATCTTAAATATATTTTATTTGTCTTAAGCCAGAAGTGGCTTGGTGAAAAAATAGTTAGGTTTAACCAGAAGTTATTTCTTAAAAGAATACTTGAACGGAGAATGGCTTTAACCCAAAAGAATACTCGGGGTTTTTATCTAAGAGTGACTAAGTGTCAAAGAATACTTGATGGGGTTAATTTGGAGTAAATGTGATCCGAAATAATACTTGTATGTGGTATGTCAAGAGTGGTTCTGATACTCGATTGTACTTTGCAACATTAGTCTGACTAGTGAATGAAGCAATTGTGGAAAGCAACTGATGGCATTTCATGTGTTCTTCTTGAATCAAAGTAGTAAAATGGATGCGGAAGCAATGGGTGAGTGAAACAAAGCCCTCCTAGGAGTTGTGATGGCTTTGAAGGTGCATGATGAGTAT
>Ga0123342_1010560_pt1 | contig 10515 bp, 12 predicted proteins | sample Turbeawhitnodule_FD_89960 | JGI IMG/M metagenome (GOLD analysis project Ga0123342, IMG submission 89960) | Root nodule microbial communities of legume samples collected from Mexico - Turtle bean Mexico white nodule | ecosystem: Host-associated > Plants > Roots > Nodule | place: Mexico: Nepantla... | reverse complement strand
CGGTGCTTCTCCCGCGAACACCGAGACGTTGCGCCCTTGGCGCAATGCGGCTGGCCAGCGGCATCAAATCAGTCTCGTTTCCACCCGATCCGTGGAGCAATACGAGGGTCGTGCCATCGGCCTCATCAGGAACACTGAACCGATGAACGAACGGCAGTTCCAGGTAGCGAATACGTTCTTCGCCCGGCATCGCAAACTGTGGCAGCATGACTTGGAGGTCCTCGGCCCTGGCTGCATCGCCCGGCGGCACAAAGAGCCGGGTTCCCAAGGTTTCCAACTGCTCGTCAACCAGCATGCCCGGACCGTCCGTCGCCAGCTCGAATAGTGTGCCGCCAGTCTCGCGAACGTAGAGTGAGACGAAGTACTTCCTGTCGTGGCTGTTTGTCGTCGTTGAATTCAACGCTCGCAGCCGGTGTTCCACTTTCCGGAGGGTCGCGATATCAGGAGCCCGAAAGGCGATGTGATCCACCACGCCCGTTCCCGGAGCACCCGGCCAGAAGCCAGCTGCATCCCTGACATCAACGACGTCGCCACTTTCAGAGACCATGCGTTGAATGGGTACAATCGCTGATCCGCGGCGGTAGCCGAAAAATGACTCAAGAAAAGACACCGTTTGTGCCGCGTCATTGGAGAAAAGTGTGGCGCCGCGGATGCGTTTGATTGCTTCGCTCGCGGTGATACCTTTTGCGTCTGCCGGTCTCCCCTTGGCTTCGATGTCGGCTCCCACCAGCTTTATCGCGATTCCGTCCGGGTCTCTCAACCTCAGAACTGTTTCTCCGAAATCGCGTGAGGGGCCCTCTATCGGAATACCAAAGCTGAGCGCGCGCGTTATCCAGAAGCCAACGCTACCAGGATCGATCGCCAGCGAAATTTCGGCGACCTGTCCAAGGCCAACCCGACCGGGGGCTCCATCTTCCCACACGAGAAAAGTCAGTAGTGATCCAGGCGTTCCCCTCATGATCACCGTAGACGAGATGGAGTTGCTCAGCATCCTCAAAACCGCCCGACTGCTTGACAAGCCTCATTCCCAGGAAACCGACATAGAAGTCGACATTCTCCTGAACTTTACGCGTAACCGCCGTGATATGATGGATACCTGATGCCATTGGAGATTGTCCTGCAGTTGACCATCATTTGAGTCCGGCTGGGTCGCAAATACTCGGCATACCCTGGTCATTATTGCGCGCGAAGTCTGCCCCCCGAGGAGAGAACCTTCGTAGATTGCTGCTCCGCGGGCACGCAGGGATCTGCTACTGTCGCCAGCGCATACCGGTCATCCGAGTTGAATGAATTCCTTGCCGGAAACACCACCGCCGAATTGTTGGGCGCGGCCGCCTTCAGCAATGCCACCCAGATCGACAGCAGCGAAGCCAAGGCGATTGACAAGATCGACGACTGCGGCCCGCGCCGGAATATTGTCACCCGAGACGAACAGGACGCGACGGCCGCCAACCACTGCCGGATCGGCACCGAGAAGGGCCGCGAAAAGCGTGTTGAACGCTTTTACAACGCGAGCACCGGGAACAGCATCGGCTACGATCTGTGTCGACAGGCGGACTTTGAGGTCGCGCGGCGTAAAGGCCGGGAAGTCGATCGCGTTCGTCGCGTCGACCACGATGCGACTTCCCCATTCGACACCCTTGACCGCATCGGGCACGGCATCGAATGGGATGGCCAGAATGACAAGCTCGGCCAGCAGGGCCTCCGCCGACGTTACCGGTTTTACCAGAGATCCAAGTTCCCCGACCAAAGCGGCGAGGCTCTCTGGACCTTTGGTGTTGGCAACGGAAACCTCAATCCCGCTGGCGACAAAGCGGCGGGCAAGCGCGGTACCGATCGCTCCCGATCCAAGTATGGCGTACTCCATTCTCAAGGTCCTTTCCGAACTCACTATCTTAGTTCGCTATCTTGGCGGGCGGAGGCGGGCTCCGCGCCGCCTCTTCAGTTCAGAACATCTTGTTTGAATTGGCGGGGGGGACGTTTGGGGCAACCCAAGGGGCCGAATTTTTCGGGTTGCCGACAAGCTGCAGCGTGTCCCAATGTTCGACCGCTTTTCCTTCGGCATTCATCTTGTAAATGTCGACGCCGGCGACCCCCGTGTCATTGGGATCATCCGTCAGCAGATTTCGAAAGTTCACATGAGCGAACACATAATCCCCGACGGCGATGATCTTGTGGACGTCGACGTGAGCGGTGGGATGCGCCGATTTAACGCCAGCGAAATATTTGCCAAGCGCCACGGAACCGTCAGCAATCAGCGGGTTGTGCTGGACGTAACCGGAAACAAGAAACTTGGCCGTGCCTTCTTCCGCCTTGTTCTCATTGATCATCATTTCATAGAGCGTGAGGACGTTGTTTATGTTGCGGACGGCGTGTTTATCGTGTGGATCGACCAGTACGAGGTCGGCTTTTGCTTTGGTATCCTTAGCTTGTGCGGCTTGAGGCGGAACAAGCATAGCCGCACTGAGTGTGAGGGCCGCAGCCAAAAAGCCTCGGCGAAGGGTATTATTGATGGTCATTTCATTCTCCTGGTTGTCTAGAAGTATGAGGAACGGGTCGAGGTCGAGAAGCTTCACCGGCTTCGTAAGACGCGGAGTTGTGGGACGGCGTTAGCCGAGGCCAACGATCTGGAGGCGCAGCGCGTCTTGTTCAACGTCAGGCATCTCACGAGCAGTCCGCAGCATTTCGGCGGCGTCATCGCCCACCGGAGCGATGCTTGGCGCTGGAACCTGTTCGGCCAACTCGATGACTCTCTTGGCGGCGAGGACCGATTCCAGGCCCGAACTCTGCATGCCGTTGAGCTTGTCTGCGAACGTGGCTAAGGACTGTCCGTACAGTTCACGTTGTTCGGGCGTCATTGCGTCGGCGACATGGGCGAGCGCCGCTGCCGTTTTCGCCGGACCGCCAGTTCTCATATTGCCTGCAGCCGCGACGACGACATCGATCCCGAAGGACTTCAACTCGGCGCGGTAAACGGCCGCAAACACCTCCATGGCCGCTTTCGATGCGCCAGATGGTCCATTGAACGGAAGCGGAATGCTCGCCGTCCATGTGCTGACCTGGACGATGCGGCCGCGCGCCTTCCTCAGCGCCGGCAAGAAGGCGTTCATGACCGACAGGGCCCCGAAGACATTGACGTCGAACTCGCGCCTGATGGCGTCGAGCGGCAGGACCTCGATCGGACCTGGAGTGAGAATGCCCGCATTGTTGATCAGGATATCAAGGCCGGTTTCGCCGAGCGCGTCGGACACGCCGCCCGCCCAGGCTTGCACGGAATCTTCCTTGGTCATATCGCAGACCGTCAGGCTGACGCGCCCGCCAGAAGCATCCTTCAGATCCTGGACCTCCGCGGCGGACATGGCCGTGCCGAAAACAATGTAGCCTTTGGCGGCGAGCCCGAGTGCGATATCGCGGCCGAGGCCGCCGCCCGCGCCGGTGACCGCAACGGAGCGGCCAGAACGTTGAGATTCTGATGACATAATATGTCTCCTCCTGGATGCCGTTCGGTGACGGCGTTCACATCACCGTTTTGCCGCTGCCGCGCGGACAATCGGTGCCACTTCGGTTCCGAGCAGTTCGATCGAACGCTTCATCGCGGCCGTTTCGAGGGATGCCGTGCTCATCTGGAAAGTGATGCGCGAGACACCGCCGAGGGCATCACTCGCATCCAACATTTTGCTGGCCACGGTCTCAGGGTCTCCGATCAGAAAGGCGCCTGCTGGGCTGGCCATCGCTTCGAACTGTTGGCGTGAGGGCGCCGACCAGCCACGCTCGCGGCCGATCTTCGTCGTCAGATCCGCCCAGCCAGGGAAGAAGGCATCCTTGGCTTCTGCAGTGGTCTCTCCGACGAAGCCCATCGCATGGACGCCGACCGTAAGCTGCTCGGGGGCGTGGCCGGCGCGTAGCCAGGCGTTGCGATAGTAATCGACGAGCGGCCGGAACCGTTCGAAGCTACCGCCGATGATCGCGACCATCAGCGGAAGGCCAAGCGCGCCGGCGCGGGCAAAGGATTGCGGCGAACCGCCGACGCCGAGCCACACCGGGAAGCGCGGCTGATGAGGGCGAGGGAACACACCCTGGCCCCTGAGTGCCGGACGGAAGCGGCCTTCCCACTTAAGATTGGAATTGTCACGAAGCTTGAGGAACAGGTCGAGTTTCTCGGCAAAGAGATCGTCATAGTCCTCCATCTGGAAACCGAACAATGGATAGGCCTCGCCGAACGAGCCCCGGCCAACGACGATCTCGGCACGACCTTTCGCGATCAGATCGAGGGTCGCGAACTCCTGAAACACCCGCACAGGATCGGCGGCGCTCAAGACCGTGACGGCGCTCGTGAGACGGATCGTCTTGGTGCGCGCTGCCGCAGCCGCCAGAATGATCGCAGGCGCAGAATCCAGGAATTCGACTCGATGGTGCTCGCCGATGCCGAACACGTCGAGCCCGACGCGATCGGCGACCTCGACCTCTTCGAGGAGATCGGCCATCCGATCGGTAGCCGAAGGAAGCTTACCCGTTGCCGGATCGGGGAGGATTGCTGCGAAACTATCGATACCAATTTCCATCATATTGTCCTTGGAAGCTTACTCGTCGGCGCGTGCGACGCGGGTCGGATCAGACGGCAGCGGAATGAACTCCGTTTCGCCGGCGATCTCGGGAAAACGGCCATGCCGCCAGTCGTCCTTGGCTTGTTCGATGCGGTCTTTCGAACTGGAGATGAAGTTCCAGTAGATGTGGCGCTGCTCGGGAAAGGGCTCACCCCCGACCAGCATCAGATGGGCGGGGCCGCGGGCTTGCAGGACGATCTCCGCTCCGGGCTTAAAGACTACAAACTGTGCTTCGTGGAAGGTGCCGGTCTGACCGGCGACCTCAATCTCGCCGGAGACTATAAACATCGCACGCTCGATATGCTGGGCGGGGACCTGCAGTCGCGCGCCGGGCTTGAGGACGACATCGACATACATCAAGTCGGAAAACACCGGCACCGGGGAGCGTTGTCCAAACGCTTCGCCGGCAACGACGGTGAGCGAGGCACCATCGGCTTCAATTCCAGGCAGCGTGCTTTCCGCGTGATTGGAGAAACGCGGCTGCATCTCCTCGAGCGCTTTGGGCAGCGCGACCCAAATTTGTTGGCCGAACATCGCCGCGCTCCGTGTCTGGAATTTCGGGGGCGAACGTTCGGAATGGACGATGCCGCCACCTGCCGTCATCCAGTTCACGTCCCCGGGGCGAACCGTCTCAACACTGCCCAGGCTGTCGCGGTGCACCATTTCGCCTTCGAGCAAATATGTCAGCGTCGACAGGCCGATATGCGGATGCGGGCGCACATTTGGGGCAGCCCCGGCCCGAAACACCACCGGTCCGAAATGATCGAGGAAGATGAAGGGGCCGACCGTCCGGCGCTGCGGTGACGGCAGCGCACGACGAACCTTGAAGCCATCGCCCAGGTCCCTGACGGGCGGGAGCATCACCTCTTCCACTGCCAGGTCCGACACCGCACTCGAAATGGTCATTGTCGCCTCCTGGGCGGAAGATCAGTCAAGCTGCCGCAGAAAGCGCCTGTTTGGCAGATGCCAAAGCCGCCTCGCGTGCTTCAGGCCCGAAACCGAGCTTTTCTGCGTGGATGAAGGTGACATCGCTCAGCCCGATGAAGCCCAGCAGGGTCCGCAGATAGGGCTCCTGGAAGTCGATCGCCTTTGCAGGGCCTTCGGTGTAGAGACCGCCGCGTGACTCCACGACGATGACGCGCTTGCCGGTAAGCAGCCCCTTCGGACCAACCTCCGAATAGCTGAATGTCTCTCCCGCCCGCAGGACGTAGTCGAACCACGCCCTCAGGCCGGTCGAGATGCTGAAATTGTACATCGGCGCACCGATGACGATGGTATCTGCGGCGCGCAGTTCGGCGACAAGCTCGTCTGAAAGCGCGCGCGCAGCCAGTTCCTTTTCAGTTGTGGGGACAGCGCGGACGCCAGCGACAGTGGCTGTGGTCAGATGCGGAACGGGTGTGGTGCCGAGGTCACGATGGATGATCGTCGCGCCCGGGTTCGCATGCGTAAGGTGGCGGACAGCATCCTCGACCAGTATCCTGGATACGGATCCATCGCCGAGAATGCTGCTGTTGAGGGCCAGAATAGTTGTCATGAGTCACGTTCTCCTTCGCTTCGAATCCAGAACTATGGCTCCAGTCTTCGGCGTGGTAGCTGCGCAAACTGCCAAGCTGTGTCGCTGAAAGCGGAACGCCGGCGAGCGAGAAGTACACCGTGTCGCGGCGGTCCGTCTGTTCATCGCAATCCTGGATGGCGATGAGGTAGCCAAGAAGCGGCGCCGGAAGCCCCGCCGAGGCGATATAGCCTAGGGTCATAGCGGGTGCTGCGATCTTACCAAGCCCGCTTAGAAGGAACAGAATGGCGATCAGAACACGGCCGCCAGCCGCTAGCGCTGCAGTTTGATTTTGCATGGGCGATACCTGCGCCGTTTGCAAAAGTTGCGACAATGGGTCCTTAACAAAGCAGGGATATCGTTCCTACTCTCGTTGTATTAGCCTTGTCATCTGCGAAGCAGTGTCGCTTAATGTGGAACGCTGAATGTTGGACTTTGAAGATCTGCAAACGTTTGTCGAAGTGGCCGATGCCGGCGGCGTCTCGTCGGCCGCGCGCCGCCTCGGTGTTTCCAAGTCCATTGTCAGTCGGCGGCTGTTCCGGCTGGAGGCGGACCTTGGTGTCCAGCTTCTCGCACGGACAACACGCGGCGCGGCACTGACCGAGGCCGGTGTCGCATTCCGCGACCACGCTGCCCGGGTCTGCGCCGAGATCGATGCCGCGCGCGAGACCATTTTGCCCGCCGGCGAGCTTCGCGGCCGACTGCGGATCGCTGCGCCGCTGACCTTCGGTCCAGCGGTTTTGGCACCGGTTTTCGCTGAACTGGCGCGGCGCCATCCGCTGCTTCATATACATACGTGTTATAGTGATCGTTTCGTCGACATCGTCGGGGAGGGCTTCGATTGTGCTGTCCGTGTCGGCTATCTCCAGGACTCTAACTTGATCGCGCGCCGCGTCGGGCCGGTCTATGGAACGCTCGTCGCGAGTCCGGACTACATCAGGGCTCATGGTGCTCCAGAAACGCCTGATGAACTCCTCGCACATCAGGCGCTCATGCAAGGCACGGAGACTTGGCAATTCGTCGACGGCGACAAAACGATTTCCGTCCGTCCGCAGGGACGATTCAAGGCAGACAATGGCACTGCTCTGGCGGTCGCAGCCGTCGCCGGTCTGGGCATCGCCTGGCTTCCGGCGTGCATCGTCGAGGACTATTTGGCTTCCGGCACACTCGTCGCTGTGATGACACGCTATCCTCCCCCCACAGCCGGTGTGTTTGTTGTCCGGCCGCCGGGACAGCATCCGGCACGAAAGGTTCGAGTCCTCACCGAACTGTTGGTTGAGCATTTCGGATAGTTTTCGAGCACTCTTCCCCTCTCGCGAGGGGATGTTGTGAAGCGCTTGGGATGCGCTTCACCAGGCTCGAAAGGAGCGCTGCTACTTGATCTCGACGAGGGTTCCGCGAGCGCGGGTCGATTTACCGTCCGGCAGGAAAATGTTCGTATAGGCGACACCGTTCCTGAAATCATCGACATGGACGACATATTGGCCGGCGCGGCGCGACCAGTATATGATGTAGACGTCGTTGCCGATCGGGGTCACTGTAATGTCCACCTTGGCAGTGTTCTTTCCGTCAGGTGAAGTGAAGACCATTTCCTTTGCAGACTTGAAGTCGAGCCGGAATTTTTGGTCGCCAAAATCGACGTTGTAAGACTTTCCCACTGCGACGAACTCAGCGTCGCTCGCAACCGGCACGGCATGGGGATCGGTCGTTTGCGCCAAAGCTGCACCCGTCATCACTGTGGTGGCAAGCGCCAGCGTTGCCAGCGTTTTCCGAAGCATTTCAAATCTCCTATTTTCTCGGATTTTGTTTCAAGCGGGCTAGCTCTTGAGCTGAGCCACAAGCCCGAAGAGATCGGCTGCTCCCCAATGTTCGCAGAACCGGCCGCCGCGAACCTTCATGATGTCTGTCGAGTTGAAGGTGACGCGCTTGCCGGTCGCCAGAACGCCGAGATATTCGCCCTCGTGCGTGCCCGTCCAGATCAGGTTGACGGAGATCATGTCGCCCTCAAACAGCGACACATCGCTGGTGACCCTGAGGTCCGGAAACGCCTCGATACGTTTCTTGAATTAGGCGACGGCTGCGTTAGGACCTCCGACCGCCGCCGGAGCGTTGGTCACGAGGGCCTGATGCTGGACATATCCGTCGTCGGCATAGAGTGCCCGGAACGCCGTCAGATCATGAGCCGACAGCGTATCCAGAAAGGCCTGCAGAAGTTGCCGACCGGAGCGGTGATCCGCTGCCGAGGCGTGAGCCGTGGCCAGGGCCGTGAGCGCCAGCGGTGTCGCCAGCGCCCTCCGGCGAGTGATGCCATTGGGGTTCACGTTCAGTGTCCGTCAGGCCATCAGCTCGCCCGCGTGGTCCCGCGCGTAGGTTTCGAGCGAGCGCGGCGGATTGCCGGTCAAGGTTTCGACATCGCCGGTGACGGCTGCCGTCCAGCCCTCTCGGACCGGATGGAAGATCGCAGCCAGCATACGGGCATAGTCTTCGGGCAGGCCGGCGCCAGTCAGAATGCCGACGAAGGTTTCGTCGTCGATGGGCCTGTAGGCGACGGGCTTGCCGATCACTGCAGATAGGATCTTTGCCGCGTCCGTGTAGCTGAGCGCCTCCGGGCCTGTGAGGTTGAAGGCTTTGCCGTCGAAGCGGTCGGTGGTGAGTGCGACGGCCGCGCTTCGGGCGATGTCTATTGCATCGATGAAGCTCGACTTGCCGTCACCGGCTGGCAAAGCGATCTGGCCGTGGTCGATGCCTGGTTTCCAGAAGCTGTGGAAGTTGTCGGAGAACCAGTTGGGCCGCAGGATCACGTAGGGCGTGCCTGACTTCTCCAGCGCCAGCTCAACCTGCCGGTACGGGATCGAATCATCCGCATCGGCGCCGAACACGCTCTGGAACACGACCTTGACCTTACGCGCCGCGGCCGCCTGGATAACTGGCATCAGCAGTGTCTGCGAGTCCGCATAGCCGCTGGGCAAAAGGACATATGCCCGGTCGACGCCGTCGAACGCCGGACCAAACGTCGTCGGCTGAGCGTAGTCGAACCCGACGCCTTCTGCCCCTTCCACGGATTTGCCGCCGCGGGACGCTGCCTTCACCGGTTCGCCCTTGGCGAGGAGCGCCCTGACGAGCGGTAAACCAACATTGCCGGTCGCGCCAAGCACGAGAATTTTTCCTGCCATTTCCGTTCCTCCTAGTATCTGATAGAAACCATGTATCTGTGGAATACATACTAGCAATCTCGGCAGTGCAAAAGAGAGCACCCGCAGGTCACCTGGTTCCCACGAGGAAACCGGGCGCGAGAGGAAGGTAAGAGACGATGAAACACGCCTATGATGTCTATGAGGATAACTGTCCCACGCGTCAGGTGCTCGCACGCTTGGCCGACAAATGGGCGCTGCTCATCCTTGATCGGCTGGAGGATGGACCGGTGCGCTTCAACCACTTGCGCCGCGACATCAAGGGCATCTCGCAGAAGGTCTTGTCGCAGACGTTAAAGAAGCTGGAGCGCGACGGCCTGGTCTCGCGGGCCATTTTCGCGACCGTGCCGGTTACGGTGGAATACGCCCTGACCCCTCTTGGCCGGACGCTTGCTGACACCGTGCGGGCGCTCGCGCATTGGGCCGAGCACAATATGGACGCAGTCCTTGCCGCGCAGACGGCCTATGACACGACAGCGGCCGCGCGTTGAGCGTGGTTCTGTCGATGTCTTAGGCATTCTTGTCAACCGCTCAGCCGAAATTATGCCGTTAGAATCGGCTTTAGGTGGCTCGGTGTTTTCCGGAGAGCGATTTTATAGTTCGATCAATCGCTGAGCGGTGAACTTGTCGGTCACCAACATACCTATGACCCCAAGTCGCAGCGCGCCGGCAATAGCGGCCGTCTTTTTCAAGCCGCCAGCCAAAGCGATGACACGATCGACCCGCGCAAGATCCTCAAGCGGGATGCCGATAACGCGGTCATCCAAGGGCGTCTTCACCGCTTTGCCGTTTTTGTCGAAGAAGCGGAGCGAGATGTCGCCGACGGCACCTGCATCCGCGAGATCAGCAAGCTCCCGCGACGAAAAGATGTTGCCCGACCGCGCGAGAAGTTCTGAGGGTTCGACCGCTCCGATGCCTACAATTGCAAGCGTGATGCTGCCGAACAGGTCCATCGTCTCGCGGACAAATGGATCGGACTGCATGAGGAGCTTGGCCTCGCGCGAGGTGGTCACTCCCTGCACCGGAAGAAGTTTGGGCTCCGCACCGGTCAGCCGCGCAAGCCGTGTCGTAAGTTGGGTCGCGTGGGTCTGCACCGATGGATCGCCCATGCCGCCGAGGGTCTGAACGACGTATTTCGCCTGCGCGCTCTTCTGAGGGTGGATGTTTT
>Ga0123342_1010559_pt1 | contig 10515 bp, 10 predicted proteins | sample Turbeawhitnodule_FD_89960 | JGI IMG/M metagenome (GOLD analysis project Ga0123342, IMG submission 89960) | Root nodule microbial communities of legume samples collected from Mexico - Turtle bean Mexico white nodule | ecosystem: Host-associated > Plants > Roots > Nodule | place: Mexico: Nepantla... | reverse complement strand
TTTGAAGGAATTTTTAACTTGTTTCCCCTTTTGACATGCTTCACATATGTGGTCCTTCTCAAACTTAAGCTTGGGCAACCCAATCACAAGATCTTTTTAGATTAATTTGTTTAAGTGATTCATGTGCATGTGAGCTATTCTTCTATGCCATAACCAAGATTCATCATGCTTGGAAAGAAGACAACCAATGGAGCAAGGAGAAGAAATATCTAAGAGATAAACATTGTTGATTCTCTTACCAATCAACATTACCTCTTTTGAGTTTGGAAGGCAGATTTCACAGGAGTTTGTTTTGAAGATGACCTGATAGCTTTTGTCACATAGTTGGCTAATGCTAAGCAAGTTGTGTTTTAGTCCCTCCACATACAAGACATCCTGAATTAGCAAGATACTCTTGTTTCCTATAAAGCCTCTTCCAAGAATTCTTCCTTTGTTGTTGTCTCCATATGTCACATGGCCTTCTTGTTTGAAGATGATGTTCACAGACTTAGATCTATCTCCTGTCATGTGTTTTGAGCAGCCACTGTCCAGATACCACTGCTGCATGCTTTCCATCAATTTTCCCTACAAAATTCAAGTTCAAGTGCAAAGATTTGGTCCCTTTACAAATGTGGGTCCTCTTGAATTACTTTCATCACTGGGAACTTCAGAATTTTTGGGAATCCATCTCATAAAGCCTTTAGGAACATAATATTTCCTAATTTTACAGAATCTAACAGAATGGCCTCTCTTCATGCAGTAAAAACATGTAACAACTGGTTGTTTCGATTTAACAATCAGTTGTTTTTCTAGCACTTTTGAAAAAGAGTTTGAAAACTTGTTCTGTGGATTAAAACCCAATCCAGCTTTTCCAAAAACACAATTTTGTGATGCTAAGACACTCTCAAAGTTGGATTTGCCTTTTGAAAGCTTATCCACAGTTTTCACAAGGTAGTGAACCTTCTTTTCAAGAGATTCACAATTTTCACAAACAAGAGAGTCACACTTGCAAAAAGAATTTTTGTAGAGCATTTCAAGGTTTTCAAAATCTGTTTTTGAATTTTCCAATTCTTCTTCCAGTGCTTTGACTCTGTTTTCAAGCCAGTTGTTCATACCTTTCAAGCGATTGTTTAAGAGATCCAATCGGTTGGCTTCTTCACGAGTTTCTTTAAAAGCTTGAAGCAATTGACTATAGTTTTCAACATTTAAGGAGGCACAAGAACTTACATTGCTTTCACTACTTGAATCATCTTCCTTTTTAGCCATCAAACAGAGGTTGGCTTTTTCAACTTCACTTGAAGATATGCTTGATGAGTCATCATTGCAAGCTTTTCTTTATTTTCCTTTCTTCTCTTCTTTGTCTAGCCTTTTAGCTTTAGTATTTCCCTGCTGTCCACGTTCAAGTTATGTACAGTTGTTAGTTGTAATCTTGGTAGAGTTTTTGTTATCATACCTTTTGGATGAGTTTCTTTTGCTGATCCTTTTCTTCAAGAATTTTATGAGTTTCTTAAACAGCATGCTAAGCACTTTCTCTTCATTTTCATTTGTCCCTTCATGAATGACTTCTAAAGTGTCCCATATTTCTTTACCTGATTCACAATGTGAAATCCTGAAAACTTCATTGGAGTTTACAACAGATGTTATGATATTCTTGGAAATGCACTCAAATTTGGCCTTTTCACTTTCTTCATTAATCCATTGGGACCAAGATTTTCTAGTAAAAGATCCAGCCTTTTCAATTCTAGGAATGAAAGGACCATTTTCAATTGCATCCCAAATTCCTTGATCAATAGATTCAATAAAGATTTTCATTTTGGATTTCCAATACTTGTAGTTAAAACCACAAAACAAAGGTGGTTTGTTAATTGAAGCACCCTCCTCAAAAGGTAGTTTTTCAACCATAGAAAAAAGATTTTAGGATCAAACTTGAATATATTTCAAAGTACTAAGCTCTTGATGTCAATTGTTAGAATATATGGCCTTAAACGAGAGGAGGGGTGAATTGTTTAAGAGAGGTTTTTGAAAAAAATTTCAATGTTTAACAAATTCTTTGTGTGAATCCAAAACAGAAATCAGGTTAGCCAAGAATATAAACAATTAAACAGCAAAGCAACAGAAAAACAATCGGTTGTTTCTTCGAAACAATCGGTTGTTTATAATAGAAAAGCTTAAAACAGAATTTAAATGAGTTTAGGGTAAGAGAGAGATACACAAACAATTTATACTAGTTCACTCTTAAGCTAAGAGCTACATCCAGTCCCTAGAAAACTATTGGGTAATCCACTAAGTAATCAAACCAGATTACAATACACAAACCACCAAAGTAGTTACCTTGAACCCTTCAAGAAACACACTCCCTTTGGCAAAGCACACACCAAGATTATTGATCTTGACCACCTCAAGAGCACATAACACTCTTTGGCAACACAACACCAGAAATACAGAAGGTTGAGAAGGGATTACACTTGTTTACAGAACAAACTGAAATCAATACAATTGCAATCCTACTCCACTCTCTTTGAAAATCCAAAGCTTGATGTGAATGTTCAAATCTTGAAGTCATCTTTCTCACAACTGAAAAACTCAAATCTTTTTCTCTCTCATGTTTGAAAACATAAACAAACTATTTATATTTTCCAAAGATTGGTCAAAGAAATTAATAAAGGAGCGTATTTAGTTGGAAATCATTTAAAGCACATTCAACAACCAAAACAGAATTTTGTTAGGATTTTCAAAGAAACAATCGGTTGAAACTACGAAACAACCGATTGTTTGGTTTGGTAGTTAAGTCAACCAAACTAAAACAGTTTTCAACCTTTTCAAAAACTCCTAAGAGTAAAACAACCGGTTGATTCGACAAAACAATAGGTTATTTTTCACTTAGTTGGAAAAACACTTTATTTTCTAAAAGGTTTTAAATCGCATCAGTTTTAGATTCAACAAAGGAGTGAATCACATTCTATTCTACCCAGATCCATCCCAAAACATAGCAGCAACACCAGCCTTGCATCAAACACATAGGATTTGGATTCTTCAAAGCACTTGATCACTCTTGATCAACAACGAGGTCTCGTACTCAGCGAAAACGTCTATGGCGATGAAGTCTGTCGGAACCCATGACGGCGCGTGGCCCTAATTTCCTAACTTTGTAAGTGTTATGTTAACTTTAATTTATTATATCTCACTCTTAGATTCATGGAGGTTCTAGTGGAATTGGTATATTTGCAATTCTAATGGAACTTTAAAATATGCATGTTGTTTTGGTATAATTTTACTTTTTAAATGTTTCCAGACATTCCTAACTCATATCCAATAATCTGGAATTTCAATTACACATGAAAATGCCTTCAATTATTTTATTGATGTTCTTATGTTTGAGAATATTTTTACCAGATATTTTTCCTTTAAAGTAGAGTTTTTATTTACATTTTAGATTATTCTTCATATAGAGGTTAGGTGGCATTCCTGCCATGGAACTAATGATGAGGTATTAATATATTTAAATATTTATTGGTGTATTTTATTTTATAATTATAAACATTGAAAATCAAATAATAGGATCAAGTGCTAGAAGCAAAACTGATTAGGGATGTGTATTTTAATTTTAAACATGATTAGGGATGTATGAACTTTTAAACAATTATGTAGTTTATTTTTCAATTATGTATCAACTTTTGAACAATGTTATCTGTACTTTAATTTTCAATGAAATGAATGGATATTTATAACTTTATACATTATTTCATTTTATTAGTATTTTATTTTTTATTTTGAAAATATATTATGTTTAGTTTAATTGTGCAAATCAGTTTATAAAAAAAATTATAAAAAAGTGGTGGTTAAATTTCATTTATTTAGAATTAAAATTACGTCAGTTGAAACCGATGTATTATTTTTACAATTTTATTATAATACTGATAGTTAAAAACACTACATTATACCCTATATAAGGGCGCAGAATCTTCTTCAATGAATTAAATTGCGACAGTTATATCTCACACCCCTTACATATAAAAATCGTCACTTTAAACATAGTGTTAAAGTGGTAGGTGTTGCAGCGGGTAGCGTAAAACCGCCACATTAAACTTTGTGGTGGCCAGTTCTATGGCGGTTTAAGAAACCGCCACACGCGTATATTGTAGCAATTATAAACGACAATTTATACAAAAATAATCGCCAGAATATACACTGCTTTTTTGTAGTGAACACTTTAGGCACATCGTTCTGATGACCCCCCTTCGCCAATGTATAATAAGAGGCTTCCTTCCCTATCAAAAGGAAAAGACTTGCACTAGATAAATATGACGACACTACCGATCCCAGTGTGTTGGTCAACTTGTACACAACCAAGGATGCTCTCTTATATTGAGTTTTCCCAACGTCCCTGAAAGGATTTGCCTTAAGTTGGTTTACACACCTCCCACCTCACTCGATCGATTGCTTTAACACTCTAGTTACGAATTTCAAAGCATGGTTCACCAGGAGCAAACCCCATCATCTAACATCGACCACGTTGGTTAACATCAGATATGAAAAAATGGAGTCATTGCGAGAATTCTTGGATCGGTTAAAAAAAATTCCTTTAATATCCTAAACCTAAATCCTAAGGTGGTCATGCATCACAAGGTAACCACACTAAAACAACGAAAAAAGGCCTTTAAATTTAAATTGGATTTGCAAATGTAATTTTATTTGGATTTCAAAATAAATTTCATTAGTAGGTTTAGGGTAATTGAAACTTCCATGGTAACCATTGAAGTTGAGTTTTTATTTCAAATTACAAGTTCAACTGTAGTTAAATGTAGTTAAAGGTCTCATAATTCTTAGGACATTTTTTATTTCAAATTTCAATTTCATTAGAATTAATTATGTGTTATATTCAAATCCTATTGCACACTTGAAATTGTTCAATAGAATTCCATAATTTTTTTTCTTTAACCTTAGGAAGTATTAGCTAGATGGAGACTATAATTTTACATTAATTATATACTTAATTATTTATAGTGTCAAATAAACCAACTTTATAATTAAAATCATTTATATTTATTATTTAAAAGTGTTTGCTATACCAATGTTATTTTTTATATTAATTATATTTATTCTTTAAGTGTCAATATTTGTGAGATGGAGACTATAATTTTACATTAATTATATACTTAAATATTTATAGTGTCAAATAAACCAACTTTATAATTAAAATCATTTATATTTATTATTTAAAAGTGTTTGCTATACCAATGCTATTTTTTATATTAATTATATTTATTCTTTAAGTGTCAATATTTGTGAGACTATAATTAATTTATTTAATATTTAACTGTTGGTTGTGTGTGTATAGAGTTGTTGAATTTGTTAATACCCTCTAATTGATGATCCAAGGTTGTTTGATTTTAATCCTTTTGAAAAAGATGTGTTTTCAAAGGAAAGTAAAAAATCAACCTGTTGAAATTTCGATTCAACCGGTTGTTTTACACTTAGTGGATTTTGAAAAGGATTGAAAAAGCTTGACTTTGTTTGACTTTGATGTCAAACCAAATCAATCGATTGATTTGTGTTTTCAATCGATTGTGTTTTTGAAAACCTTAACAAAATTCTATTAAGTGGCTTTAATCTGTTTTAAATAATTTAAACTGATTTTGGTTCTTGTCTTAAATGCTTTGACCAAATGTTTGGAGTTTAAATAAGTTGTTTTACACTCCTGGTTGTTATTCATTCAAGAGAAATCATTCAAAATAGTTTTCCAAGATTGCAAAGAGCTTTGGATAATTCTTTAGAGTGGAATAGGATTGTGTTGTATTAAATTTGCTTTAATTTGTGATTTTACCTAGGTATACTCTATTCTTTTCTCTCTTAACTACTGTAATTCAGTGTGAATTGTTGTTGTGCAGTTTCAAAGGTTATTTTGAAAACTGTGATGTATTTGACAAAGGTGGTGTGTGTTCTTGAAGGGTTCAAGATCACCACTTTGGTGTGTTGTATGTAATCAAGGTTTTAATTACTTAGTGAATTCTTAGTGGTTGTTGAGTACTAGATGTAGCTCTTGGTAAAGAGTGAACCAGTATAAACATTTTGTGTTAATATCACCATCCTTATTCTTTTTAAATTTGTTTTTGCTTTATTTTTAACACTGTTGTTATAAACAACCGATTGTTTCGCAAAAATAGTTGGTTGATTTTTAGCAATCGTATTAAAAACTGTTTTCTAATTGGTTTATCTGATTTCTAATTGATTGATTCTTCATTATCATTCAATGTATCTTCAATATTTGCGAAAAATTTTCATAAACAAATCACCCCCATCTTGTTAAAGGCCTATAATTCTAACAATTGGTATCAGGAGCTAAGTTCTTGAAAGTCATTCACGTTTTCGATCCTTAAAACCTTTTTCATGGCTGAAAAACTACCCTTTGGGAAGAGTGCTTCAATAAACAGGCCACATCTGTTTTGTGGTCTGAATTATCATTTTTGGAATGTCAAAATGAAAATCATTGTGGAATCAATTAATAGAGGAGTCTGGGATGCCGTTGTAAATGGCTCTTTTGTTCCAAAATTTGAAAAAGATGATGTTTTCATAGAAAAACCTTGGTCCCAATGGACTAAGTTTGAAAGAAAAAAGGCTTAATTTGATTGTATTGCTAAAACATCATTACATATGATCTAAATTTTGATTAGTTTTTCAAGGTCTCACAATGTGCTTTAGCAAAAGAAATGTGGCATATTCTTGAAGTTACTCATGAAGGAACCACTGATGTAAAGAGAGCAAGAAAGCATGCTCTAATTCAGGAGTATGAGATGTTCAGAATGCAAAAAGGGGAGACCATTGCTGATGTACAAAAGAGATTCACTCACATTGTTAACCATCTTATCAGCCTTGGAAAAATCTTTGAAAGGGAGGAACTTAACATCAAGATCCTCAAATGCTTGGACAGATCTTGGCAGCCCAAAGTCACAACTATCTCTGAATTCAAGGATTTGACTACCTTGACAACAACCTCCTTGTTTGGTAAGCTTTGAGAACAGGAATTGAAGATGAATAGGCCGAATGACCAAGAGCATGAAGAGAAGCATGTGAGGAGCATTGCTTTGAAAGCTGTTGGTCATAAAGATGGGAAAGAATCAAGTGAGGACAGTGGTGGGGAAACTCTCAACTTGCTTACCAAAAAATTTAGAAAGTTCTTGAAGAAAAACAACAATAAGAACCAATCCTCAAATAGGTATAACAAAAAGAAACTCGATGATTTTAATGCTAACAATTATACCTATTTTGGATGTGGTAAATAGGGGCATATAAAAGTTGATTATCCCAACAATGAAACCAAGGAGAGAGGACCAAGCAAGAAATTTGAGAAGAAGGGCAAAGCTAAAAGAGCCTACATTGCTTGGCAAGACAATGATGCTTCTTCCTCTAGCTCATCATCAAATGGAGATGAAAAGGCAAATTTGTGCTTGATGGCAAAGGGAGAATCAAATGCAAGCAGTGTAAGTTCCAAAACATCAACTAATTTTGAAAATTACAGTCAGCTTCTTGATGCTTTTAAAGAAACTCATGAAGAAGCTAATAGGTTGACCCTTTTGGACAACTGCTTGAAAAGCATGAATAATTTGCTGGAAAAGAGTCAAAACATTGGAAGAAGAGTTGAACAATTCGAAATCTGATTTTGAAAATCTGGAAATGATTTTAAAAAACTCTTCTTGCAAATGTGACTCTAGCTTTTGTGAAAATTGTGAATCACTTCAAAAGAATATTCACTATCTTGTAAAAACAGTGGATAAATTTTCACAAGGCCAATAAAACTTTGAAATTGTTCTTGCATCGCAAAAATGTGTTTTTGGCAAAGCTGGATTGGGTTTTAATTCACACAGCAAGAAAAGATCAGTTTCAAAGCCTTTTTTCAAGCTTATTTGAAAAACAACCAATTGAATTGTGGAAACCGATTGTTTCATGCTTTTATTGTTTGAAAAAGAGCCATTGTGTTAAATTCTACAGAGTTAGGAAATTTTCTATTCCCAAGGATGTTTTGAATGGGTTCCTAAGAATTCCAAGGTTCCTACTAACATCATTGGACCCAAATTTATAAGGGGACCAAATCTTGCTTCTTATCCTTTTCTTGTAGGTATCCTTGGTAGCCAAAAATCACTATTGGGTTTTAAGAATGTCTACTAAAGGGAAAGACATCGAGAGCAAAGTTATACCCCATTGAAGATGCATATGATGAACTCCTGAGAGGAGATATGATTTGTCCCGAGAGAAGTGCCAACATATTGTCAAGAATAATGTTTTCTTGGCTGAACCCCTTCATGGAACTCAGATATTAAAGACCACTGAATGAGACAGAATACTTCTACCAAATCCACCTTTTGATCTAATTTTAATGGATACTTTTCTTAGGATGCAAAGGCTGAGAGCTCTACATCGTCAAACATAATTTTGGAAATATCTGTTGGTTGTCTAGTTGCAGGTGTTGGCAGTACATAAGAAGATGATCAGAACACGATTCTACAAAAGCTGGACAGAAAAACAATCGGTTGATTCTGCGAAACAACCTGTTGAAATTCTGCACCAGGATTATCTTCTCAAAAAAATGGAGAGTTCCTAGAGATCTTTATGTGGACAACATCCTAATCATGTATATGTTGAATCAAGTGCGTTCAAGCTTTGAAGAATCCAAACCCTTTGAAGTTTGATGGAAGGCTAGTTGTGCTTGCTGTTGCAGAGGTGTTTTAGAATAGGATCTGGGGTAGATTTTCTGTGTAAATCCACTCTTGATTGAATCCAAAGCTTAAAGCATTCTTAAACCTTTTAATTGAAAGTGTTTTTCAAAAAAAGTGAAAAACAACATGTTGTTTTGTCAAAACAACCTATTGTTTTATACTTAGGTTTTCTTAGAAAGGTTGAAAACTATTTTTAATGGTTGACTTGCTGTCAAACCAAAACAACTGATTGATTCGAGTATTCAACCAATTGTTTGTTTTGGGACCATAACAAAAAACTATTTTGTGCTTTGAATGAGCATTAAATGTTTTTATAACTGATTACGCTCCAGTTTTAAATGCTTTGACCAGTCTTTGAAAGCAATAAATAGTTTGTTATGTTTGTAACAAACAAGAACAAAGATTAAATCAAAGAAAAACAAATTTGAGTTTTTCACTGATTTTGTTTTTGAAGAGTTGAAGTTTGCTTTGAGATTGCTTGGATCAAGAGAGTGTGGAATAGGATTTTCATCTTGTATTGATTTCAGATCTTTCTGTAACAAGTGTAATCCTTTGTACTTTGAAGAAACTCTGTGTGTGAAGCTGAGAAGTGCTGTGTGTTCTTGAGGTTGTCAAGATCAACATTCTTAGTGGTGTTTGCGTTGAGCCAAAGGAAGTGTGTGTCTTGAGGGGATCAAGGTCACTTCTTTGGTGGTGTTGTAAGTAAATGTAGGGTTGATTGTTTAGTGGATTTCCCAGTGATTTCTAGGAAGACTGGATGTAGCTCTTGGTTAAGAGTGAACCAGTATAAACCTGTGTGTTCAATCTCTTTATCCCTTAAACTCTTTAAATCCAGTTTATATTGTGAACTGGTATAAACAACCGATTGTTTCTGCGAAACAACCGATTGTTTTTCTGGTGTTGTGCTAAATTGCTTTGTGTTTTTGGCAAACTGGATTCTGAATCAAGCTTTCTCGAAGTAATTTCATTCTAGACTTAAAAGTTTGCGAAAACCCTCTTTAAACCATTCACCCCCCATATAGTTTAAAGCCATACATTCTAACAGTATACAAGTTGAAAAAAGCCTTGTTTGGACTCAAACAAGCCCCAAGACAGTGGTATGAAAGGCTCAACAATATTCTTTTGTCTCATGGCTATGAGAGGCAAAATTGATAAGAATTTTTTCATTAAATAGTCAAAATCTACTGTTATTTTTGTTCAAATTTATGTTGATGACATCATATTTGGTGTTACTAATGATTGCCTATGTGAGGAATTTGTGGCAGCTATACAGGGGAAGGTTGAAATTTCTATGATGGGAGAGTTATCCTTCTTCTTAGGGCTGCAGGTCAAGCAACCAAAGGATGATATCTTCCTAAGCCAAACCAAGTACTGCAAGGAGATTCTCAAAAGTTTTAGATGGAAAACTGCAAGAAGGCATCCACACTAATCCTGCCGGTTGACTTAGCGCTAGAGCGTTGCCTCGTCACGAACCTCCTCACCAGCTTGGCTCCACGTGCCCTTCAAGTCCACTCCCCAGAAAGCCTCTCTGAGAACCTGAAAACACAAGGTGGCGCCTCTGCGGCCGGTGGCGCCTCTGCGGCCGGTGGCGCCTCTGCGGCCGGTGGCGCCTCTGCGGCCGGTGGCGCCTCTGCGGCCAGTGGCGCTCCGACGCTTAAGTCAGTTACAAGAACACCCAAAAACTGAGAGAAAATATGCTCTATAGAACCGTACTAAAGGCACACAACCCTAGCAATGAGCCGTAATGAAAAACGTACCTCTGCAAATTCTGTTAAGTTTACCTTTATAGCTAGGTTTCTTCTCTCTCCAGGCCGTTATGCTTTTG
>Ga0123342_1010558_pt1 | contig 10516 bp, 1 predicted proteins | sample Turbeawhitnodule_FD_89960 | JGI IMG/M metagenome (GOLD analysis project Ga0123342, IMG submission 89960) | Root nodule microbial communities of legume samples collected from Mexico - Turtle bean Mexico white nodule | ecosystem: Host-associated > Plants > Roots > Nodule | place: Mexico: Nepantla... | reverse complement strand
TGTTATTTGTTTAACTTTGTTGAGGCAATGAGTAAGATATAGGGAAAGGAAGAAACAAATATGACATGAAATAATTGTGATAATGTTTCTCAACTCTTACAATTTACTTTACTAAGATTATGTACATTTTCGTGGTGATTTTATGTAACATTTGTTTCTTTCTCTCCTTATATCTGTCTCATTACCACTATCAACAATAAGCTGATTCTTTTCTTGAAAATAAACATCCTTAAAAAACTTTGGTAAAAAAAAGATATTATAACAAATAATAGAAGAATAATTATTAAAAATAAAAACTTTTATATGAACATACACTGAACAATCTTATACAATAAAGTAAAACTAGTATTTAAATAATTTCATATAAAATAAACTTATATAATTTATATAAAAAAATAAAAAAAACATAAATATTAAGAATTTATTTTAAAATATAGTTTTTAAAAAAGAAATCTTAAATAATAAAATAAAATAAGTACTAAAATAATTTTATATAAAATAAAGAAATGCAAGAATTTATTATGTTTTTTTGATAAATTATATAATATAGGTCCAAAAGGAATTTACCATTGAATTTTAATCTTCCTAGTCCAACAATACTCCTTTTCTATCTGTGAACATATTTTTTTAAATTAAAAATTATATACCTACAAGAATTTAAAATAATTTCTTTATAACAAAATGATATTAAAATTCATTCAGGTTAAAACTTACTTTACCAAAAGTACAATTGTTATTCTTCTCAATCGTTATTTTTATTCTTCTCCTCATGTTCTTCCTCTCTAGGTTCTTCTTCTTTTCTCTCTTCTCCTTCTGCAATTTACTCTCATAACTTTATATTTTTTATGGATTTTATTCTCTTATACTCTTCTCTATTGTCTTCTCTTCTATGTGCTTTCCTTCACTTTTTTTTTTTTTTCAATTCTTGTCGTTCTCAATTTATAGATCCATTATATGATACAATTTGAATTTTTTTGAGAAATTATATGAATACTCACGAATCACACAATTCAAGTCATAAAATGATACAACTTTCGATAAACTACCATGAAGATGTATGTGTGATTCTAATTACCATGAAGGTGACCATGATTGTTCAAGTAGTTTAATGACAAACTTTTGCATTAGTGGTGTTTAGGAACTACGGTTGTCACCAAACTTTTGCATCCATTTGACTTTTATCTCTCAAAGAGTCAACATCAACATAATTTATTGTTCCACGGGAACAAAACACTTTTTTGAACCATTTTGTTCTTTGAAGAGTAATTTTCATATCTCAATGGGAGGAAAATCTATTTAATTATTCACATAAAAAGATATGGAACTTATTCGGGAAGAACAAAATGGTTAAAATGGTACTTTGTTAATATGGATGTAAGGAGACATGTGAAAGTAAAATCTGTAAACTTTTCTTAAAGAATATAAGACTTTGTTAATGTTGATTTTGGGAGATAGATGTCGAAAAGGTGGAAAAGCTTGATAACTAAGCCATGGTGTGCATGCACCTATATTTTTAAAGTTTGTCTTTAAAATTGTTCACGTTCATCTTCATGTTTGAAAAAAATTAGAACAAATACTCTTTCATCATATCAAAAGAAACAAGATGGCTCGGAAAGGATTTAATGTGTTTATAATAATTTTTGTCTTTCAAGAATTTCTCACAATATCATTAAGAGAAAACTAAAATTCGAGACATTGAAGAAGATGAATTTGGATCACTTGATGACAATGGAGTTCTATAAGTATGCTAAGTCATCCTTTGATGAACAAAAGTTAAAATTGTGTTTTCAGACTAGGAAGCTGGATTTGTTTTTCAATGATGGAGTCTTTGATTTTTTTTTGGTGAGACTCTTCATTGAAGAACTTAACAGCTTGTTTTAAAATGAATATGTAAGAATCTTAATCATCAATTTAGATTTCTATCTTGTTGATCGCATTATATATATGCTATGTTAGTTATGTCTAGATGTTGGTCCTTCATAATTATTCTTGGAGTAACAAAATATGGCACCGAGCCTTCAACATTGGAGTAGTGCAGGTGAGGGTAGCTTAGCACTATGACTTATTTTATTTACTTTCATAATTTAGATGTCTTGCTTTTCGTTTATTGTATCATTCATTTTGTATCATCCATAAAAGGATTTTTTTTTCTAGATTTTTATGTGGGTTTAAATTGAGTTAGGGTTGAACAAGATGGTGTTTCCAAGTCACAAGGTGCTATATTGGTTGTAATTTATTCATGTCCAAAGCTAACTTATAATTTCTTGCAATGTTCATGACAACATAATAATAACAAAATAAGATCAATACAGAGAGGGAATGATTGTGTCTCTGAGGTAAATGTTGTGCTCTCTTCCAGGTGGCTTTACCGCGATTGTCCCCACGTCTAGGAGTGGAGCTCCTCCATAAAAAGATAGCGGCTGCTCTGAAACAACAATAAAGGCATCTCAGTTCAGAAATGTTTGTTTTTTAACTTTACGTTTACCATTTAAAAACCATTTTTTGTAAATTATATTTGTAGATTTCCATTATTCTTTCAAGTTTTCTGTGAATAATTGTGTACTGAATAAATCAATTACATAAAGCCGCTGTGGAAGTTGCACAAAACAAGTTCCATGCAAATTAGAAATTATAGGAAAGTTTAATGCATTTTCTTAAGCATCTGAAACACTATTTCACAACTATCTTTCTCAGGGTTTGAAGTTTTGTTCACTTGTTATTGCTGCGTCTAATCCTTAATGGAAGAGTGCATGTTTTCCTGCAGGTAACTTGGTGGATAATTTTGTGAAAGCATGAAAAGCAAATGAGACATAGCAAAATATTCAATCCTGAAGTTGACCCATTTTCCACTGGGAAGATGAAAGTCCAATGATAGTGATGTGTACAATCCAAAATTTTCAACTCCAGCTATTTCCGTATAGTATGCTCTAAATTAAACATGTATTGATTCAATTAGTTTCAAGTTGTCAAAATGGTAATTAAACATAGAAATCATATTCAAAAGAATTTTTTTATACATAATTGATTATAATTCGAAAATATATACATCATCATCACTATAAACACTAATTCCATGTTACACAGTATTCCAATTCTATAAGCCTAACAAAATATTAATTCTCTAAATAATATTTCAATAATTCAACCATTAAGTTTCATATTTAAGTATACTGTTTACACAATATTTCAACAATAAAAACAAAATATTTATATCCAAATATACCTAATTTAATAAAATTCTAGGTTAACTTTCATTACTTACAAATACCTTGTTTTAAAAGATATCTAACTTGAAAGAAGATGAGTTCAAGGTGTTCGAGAGAAGCAAAATCTAAAAAACAAGAACACCTTCTAAAAGGATTTGACAACTATTTTTTTTTTTTTACTATGAATATATATTTTTTCAATTAAATTGAAACCAATTTCAATTATGACTTCAGAAAAAAAATGTCATTAAAAACCCTAAAGAGAAATTTAAAAGTAAAGTCATAGAATTTTTTTTAAAAATAATGATTTTGAATTTTTTTTTATTATCTATCTATATTATAATATTTGAAATATAACATAAAAACATAATCCTAATTTTTTTTATCAATTTTGGACTCTCTTCTATACATACTTAAATTGTATAGTTTATCTTTTAAGCCTTATTATGGAGTGCAGAAATCCAGTCCTACAACAAATATGCTAAGTATTGATTATATTTCTAGTTCTCTTGTCTCACTACATCCAAAACATCAATGGAACAATTTTATAAAAGCAAACCACTTTCATTATTTAAAGGTGTTATAATGGCTTTTCTATAGCCTAGATGTATGGCTTTCAAATTAATTATTCTCCCATGCTCTTTTTTCACAGGATGTAATAATGGTTGGAGTTAGTATATTTTAGTTTTTTTTATTACATATAATTAAATTTAATTAAGTAAATTTGACTTTATTTTTTATTTAATTATTTAATCTAATTTAATGATAGTTGGATTATATTGAATTAGGTAATTACTTTAAATTATTAAAAAATAATACCTTTTAATAGAAAGACTTCAAAATAAACAGTTTTAATATTTTCAAATTTACTTGATAATAAAGTTATATATATATATAATATAATATTTATACAATAAAATATGAAATTAAATTTATAGTAAAATTAATAAATAATTAATAATATTTATTATAAAATCATTGATTAGGTTTGTAGACTTTAAAACTGACAAAGTCGTTATTTTATTTCATTTTAATTGTGTACACTTAAAAAAAGTGACCTAGCCCACAAAAAAATACAATTAAATTGAGTGGAAAAACTATGCAGAATCTAATAAAATGGGATTATTTCTAGGATCTTGTGTTTTTTCATAAATTTGTTAAGATTGAAAGTATATAAAAAATAAAAAAAATTAGGTAATAAGTTAATTATTTTGTAAAATTTTCTTTTGCATAATGTTTTATGAATTTATGTGTAAGTTTTTTTTTAATTAATAAAAAAATGTATTTTTTACTTTAATTCTATAATTAATTATAGACAAATTTATCCAAACATAGTTTATGTCTTTTTCTTCTCTGGTCTATAGCTACTAGTTTTAAAAACTCTGTCTTCATGGGCATTTCTTTGTGGAGATTTTGTGTTTACGGTTTTTTATTGGTATGGCTGAGTTGGTGTACACTCTTTAATCATAATAATTATTTAAGTCACTTTTTTTTGTATCTGCACAAAGTACAAAGGCATTATTTAAGCACACGTCGTTTTCATAACTAAGGCAAAAATATCCATTTTCAAGCAGGTTAAAGTTGGGTGAGATATCTCAATTTCAATATTCATTTTTTTTTGCACCTTTTTATGAATCTAACATCAAAACCTTATCTTGTATAAGTAAATTCAGCTTCGTGAACACAATATTTGACTCAGTAATCCTCTCATTTTTAAAAAATAATTATTTGTCAAATTTCTATTGTTGAACATATTATATATTTTCCCTCCATATGCTTAAAGTTCATTTTAATTATTTTTAGTCTCCACGAGTTCAAATACTAGGGATTAATAATGATTAAAAATGTTATCTGCAGAAACTTAAGTATAAGAGCTGATACATAAATTTTGTATCATTATAAGGATTAAATGAGTAATTACTCCTTTTTAGGAAAAATGAGTAATTAAACCTTTAAAAAAATAATAGTTTTTTTTAAGACTAAATTAGTCCTTACTTGTGTAGAGATTCTGTTACATATAATTTTTTTTAGATAAATTGAGTGAATTATTTATTTGAGTTTTCAAATAGGTCCGCATAATATTCTGTAAAAATAAACGATTATTAATATAAAAATCTATTAAAAAACATAAGGATTTTATATATATAAAAATTAAGCTAAGGAGACTAATATTAAACAAAAAGTTGTAAGAATAGCAAATGAAAATACAAAATTGAAAAGAGAAAAAATCATTGAACTAATTTGTATTGTCATGCATTCTAATTAATAATATAGGAATAGGCTGGTATTGCATGGGCCACCAAACTTTTCAATAATACAAAACATTTTTAGTATTTTAATTATAAGAAAACGTACCATTAATGTTTATGAAAAATTAAACTAATTATGGGATTACATTTATATAAATTATTATTTTTATTTAATTTTGTAATGATTATATATGTACACAAATTATGGTATATAAGTTTAGGATTAAGCTAAATTTCATTTTCACTGTCTTGTCTTAATATGGTAATACTACTTCTTTTAGGAATTTGAGTTAGAGTTAAATTTTATTATCTTATTATTAAGAGTCTATCTTAAATGTTAAGTTTATCGTGTATAAGTCTTCTCTATTTTAATGATGTTCTCAATATAAACACTGAATATTCGAATGTATTGCAAATCCACATTATTAGTGATATAACTAAATTATATTATATAAATTGATACTAACATCATTTTATAATTAAATTTTAAGTTAATTTTGTGAAGTCAATAAATTTCTTATTTTTATTTTTTATTTTTTTATATATTATATTTATATTTTTTCCTCAAGATGTAAAATAACATGTCCCGTTTAATACTTTAGTAAACAGTTGCACGGCTAGCTCCTCTCTCTCACAGTTTTAATTTAACCATGATTATTTCAACAGATAATCATACAAAATTATACACTAATTAAAAATTAAGAATAAAATTAAAATTAATTAACTATTTATGTCCAATTATATATAATTAAGATTTACACTTGCATTTTAGTATTGAATTTAAGAAAAACACTGAAATAAAGTTTGATATATTTTTTTGTAATTATAAAATCCATGACACCATTAAAATACAATTCTAATTTATTTATAATGTGATTTTCGTACACAAATAATTAATTTTTATTGCTATCCAACAATGACCTCTATATTATTTTGACAAGAACAGTTTACTCTCTCCGACACAGAGAGCTAACATCAGTGTCATGTGTCTATTTGTAATTAATTATGAAAAACAAAGAAGACTGTTAATATATGTTTTTCAGACATTAATTAAGAAATTAAAACAATAAACTCTTTTAAAAATGTTAACTAATATATAACTCACTGATTTTTAATGTATCCTATAATATAGTTTTTCTTAATACTAACTGTGTTGGTGGCATTAGTAGCTATTATGGTATTTCGTGTATAAAAGGATGGACATCCCTCTCAGAACGTATTACCTCAAGGAGTGTTCATAATAACCAACCACATAGCATTTCTCTTCACTCTTCCTCTCTTCGATTCAGCCACACTCAACACCATGACTGTCAAAAATATAGGCCAAGTTCTTATTGCTGCAAAATCATATCTCTTAATGATTGGTTTGCAATTTGGCATGACAGGCAATTACATCTTCGGCAAGGATGTTCTTAACCATGGCATGAATCGTTTCGTGTTTATTGTGTACAGAAATGCTATGGCCACAATTGTTCTTGCCCCTTTTGCATTCTTTATTGAAAGGCGTCACTATTTTCGTCTCTTCTTTAATAATTTCATTTATCAAATCTCCATCTATATCTTTAAAACTGTACGTTTTGTGGTGACTCAATTCTAATACCAATATCCTTAATTTATTTTATTCCTTGTTTTGTTTTTTCAGGAAAAGTAGGCTTAAGATGACACTTGCAGTGTTTCTACAGATAAGGGTCCTTGGATTCCTGAAGTGAAGATCTAAAATTAATTAGCCTTACAACAATATCTGTATTTGTAAGCATGCATATAAAGGAATATATATATATATATATATATATATAAAGACTTTTCCATAGACCAATTCAAAATCCTATGACAGCAGTCCAAAATCATCATATGCTTAGTTCTTCCAACATCTTCCTTCTTTCAATCCAATTTACAATAAACAATAAAAAAGATATGCCTTCTTCCTCTCATTTGTGGTTAGTGTGTTTTGTAAAACCCTAAAACCTGCCATGCTTAAAACTCCAGGAGTATTAGCCCAAAAAAAAAACAGACCCTGCTGGAAACAGAGTCCTGCATTATAAGCAACCACTAAAGAATGAAAGTTTTTTGCTCTGGCAGAAGGTGTAGATAAGGCATAGCATATAAACTTTGTCAAACATCAAACACACCTCTTCCTCCATAACATAACATACTGTCTACTAAAAATCATACGCTAGCTTAAGAGTTATGCAGCACAAAAAACCAACTTTCAGACACCTTCAAACCACCTTACAAAACCCACAAGCTGCCACAGAGGCCAACCATATACAACGAAACCTCCAACTCTAGTAACCTTTGCTTGTTGATAGTTCTCAGATATTGGAGGAGGCATTGGAAAATGTTGGTGAAGAATTCTGCTGCTGCTACTAACTGTTTGCACCCTGGAACCAACATCTGCCTAAGCACGAGAATATATATATATATATATATATATATATATATTTACTTGCAGAGAATAACATTTGGGTGGGAAATATCTTCTTTTACCGGATAATAACTTTGTTAATTAAATAATTACATGGCTATTTTTTACCAGGCCAGTTTTTAACCAAAGCTTCACTTACTTGGGGATGAAGTATACTTCGGCTTCCTTCACATCTACTATTATGAATACTGTGCCCTCTATCACCTTTCTGCTTGCAGTCATCTTCGTAATTACTAACTGAGACAACTTTTAAGTTTTTAACTACTCATTTTCATGTATACTACGTTTCATTCTCTATATATATGTATGTGTATATTAAAGAAATACACACAAATGTTGGAGTAATATAAATTAAAAGGGATACTTCGACATCCCAACCCGTTTACAAAAATTAGTCTTTCATATGATTTAGAACAAGATAACCATTAGGCTTATCTACATCATTACACACTCTAAAGAAGATTACCCTACACTACAGTAGCACTTTGACAGCACCTGCATCCAATTTGCTGCACACACCTGAGAGTACAGCACTTTGGCGCTTGCACGTAGGTTGGAGCATCTAAAATTAAAGGAGGTTCGAAGTGTAGCCAAAGTGATTGGAACATTGGTAACCTTTGGAGGAGCTTTGCTAATGGCAATTTACAAAGGTCCTGCATTCAACCTTTTTCATTCTGGAAGTACAACTCATCATGAAAATGGAAGCACCTCTCACAACAACCACCAAATGGCTGGTGCTATTTATATACTAAAGGGTTGTATGCCTTTGTCGTGTTTCTACATTTTGCAGGTATTAATTAACATTTTCTTTAATAAAATCATACTACTTAATGCGTGTCTGATTCCTGAAGTATAAGGACTCCACAACTCAAGGCATTATTTAAAAGCAAAAAAGCTATTAGATGAATAGAATTCTAGCATGTTGTTAGAAATTATCTAAATTAATTTTTATATGATGTGAGTAATATGAAATAGTTTTTGGGTGTGAATGTGATTTAATAATAATAATAATAAAATAAAAAATTTATTGGTTAATTTAAGAAGTTATATATATATTTTATAATACTTAATAAAAATCTAATCTGATGGAGATTAGAAAAGAGTATAAACGGGTTCTTTCTCTGCAAAGTGTAAAGGAAGTTGTTCAGAGTTAGTAATCAAGAATGAATGTAAAACATAAAGGAATTGCAATTGCAAGAGATAAATTGGATAAAGAAGATTAAAGAAACTGCTCACATAGAAACTCTCATGTATCAAGATAAATGTCCATCTTTGTTATAATTGAATATGATGTGTGAGAATCAGAATTGAAAGATCCTGATATGATTCTCCATTAAAGATATTTTTCCTCAATCTTATGAATCCTAATTTTAAAATCTCTCCAACTTTAAAAATCCTAATTTTAAAATCCTAATTTTATAACTATAAAGAATTAATTGAATAATATATATATATATATTTTTTTTTTCTTTTGCGTTGCACTGCCGAAAATGCTACCAATACTTTATAAAAATAAAGTGGAATTCTTGAAATATAAAGATCTGATCATCTTGAGGTGATTGGATATACAAAGTCAGATTTTGCTGGTTGTGTATCCACAAAAGTTTACATTTGGTTATGTGTATCTTTTTACCAGATGAACGATTTCATGGAAAAGTGTTAAATAGTCAGTCGTTGCTGCATCATAGAGGTTGAATTTGCGGCATGCATTGAGGGCATAGTTCAGGCCAATTGGTTGCGAAATTTTATTTCAGAACATGAAATTGTTGACAGTATGGCCAAGCCATTGAGAATTTATTGTGATAATTCCACAGCTGTCTTCTTTTCTAAAAACGAAAAATATTCCAAAAGGTGTTAAACATATGGAATTGAAATACTTTGTCGTTAAAGAGGAATAGAACATATATTAGCACTGATCTTATGATTGTTGACCATTTAACAAAAGGGTTACCGTCCAAAACATTTACTGGTCTACTAGTGAATAATGAATGTTGTTATTAATGCTTATTTGACACTCTGAGAGCTCATTGATATATAAAAGTTTATGAAATCTATGTTTTCTAGTTTATGTATATGCATGCAAATTATGGTATGGAAAACAAATTATGTTATTATTGATGAAAATAACATTATGTTTGAACTCACTATGGATTTTTCATTATAAAGTCATATTAAGGAGAAAGGACCATATAGTAGTACATGGAAGGAAGTGTGTTGATTAAAAGACATGTAACCGCCATGACTCTTATTATTTTGTATCCTTTGATTTTGATTGGTGATAGAACCAATTTACGTAAGGCCTTTAAATGCGCATTATGATTTATATAATTATTGAATCATGAAAGTATTATAGCTCATATGAGTCAAGTGAGAGAATGTTAGAAATTATGTAAGTTAATTTCTATTATGTGACTCACATGAAATAGAGTTTCGACTTTGGACGTGAATGTTGATTTAATAATAAAAATAAAATAAAATGTCCATTTAATTGATGATACCTAATGTATTAATAAAGTGACAATATATATATATATATATATATATATATATATATATATATATATATATAATATTCTATAAAAATATATTTTTATGGAGTTTGAGAAATATAAAAAAAAGAGATATATGTATGTATA
>Ga0123342_1010557_pt1 | contig 10518 bp, 3 predicted proteins | sample Turbeawhitnodule_FD_89960 | JGI IMG/M metagenome (GOLD analysis project Ga0123342, IMG submission 89960) | Root nodule microbial communities of legume samples collected from Mexico - Turtle bean Mexico white nodule | ecosystem: Host-associated > Plants > Roots > Nodule | place: Mexico: Nepantla... | reverse complement strand
TGTTCACCTACCTGAGAGCTGACCACCCGCTTTACTGACTTGAGCGTCGGAGTGCCTTCGCAGGTACCCCCACCATCCGGTGTTCAGCCGAGGCCGAGTGCCGAAGGAGAAGCAGGAGGACGAGGAGCATCTCAGCTCACTACCCAGTCACCTGACCGATCGGAGAAAGGAGAAGAAGACTTCAATAGTTCTCTAGGTCCCATCTCCCTAGCACTACCATTTCAAATTAAACTGAATTTTCTTTATGTCAACAACTAAATTATCACACGTTTTCACTAAATCACCATTTATCTAATATTTATTGTGCTTACCGAAAATGTTGTGAACATGAATAAGAGATTGTGAGTGAGAATTTAAATATGTTATGCTATAGATTCTATAATATATGTTCATGGTATAAGAATGTTTAATAATTTAGGCCAACCCATAATCAATTAAAAGTAGTTTAATTCTTCAATGTAATCAAATTCAAACTGATTAAAATGATTGTATTGGTTTAAATATGGTGTTGTGCAAACCGTTTAGCTTAAACCAAACTAAATATGTGATATATTTTTCTACTTTTATTATGGAATGAGTTTTATGACATAATCATGACATTCTCGCACGCATGTAATCTGCATTTTTTATTTTTTTTCATTTATATATATTTATGTTTGATATTAAAATTCAAATAAACAATGTTATTTTTTACACACTTATATTAACAATCTTCATTATTTTTTCTCTAGCTCTATATTTTCTCTCTGTATAAAAAAACTCAATAAAAGTTCAAAGAGAATGAAAGAGAATAGATAAAAACAAAAAATTACAAAAAATATTCAGATGTATACTCGCATAATATTAACATGAAAACAGAATAAACAAGAGAGATAAAAAAAAGTGCATGAAGATACGAAAGAACAAATTTGCAAAGAAAAGAACAAATTTGCAAACAAAAGATAGGAGAAATGAGAGAGGAATAAATATAATGATAAATAATATACAATCATAAAAAGTGTAACAAAGAAGTTAGGTAAAGTGAAGAAGAGAATATGCATACTTAAGAAGAATGAAAGAGTTTTTTTTATTAAAAGCATGAAATTTTATTTTTCTTCTTCTTCTTCTTTCCTGCATCATTACACACAGTTACACTTTTGGGTAAAATTGTTCACTTCTTAGATCCAACGTGAATTGAGAAAGTTACATGTTTAATGTTGTAGGGAGAGGTTCTTGGACGTCGTAAGTGGTTTTTCTGAACCATTGAAGAAGAAATGGAGAAAAATGGGGTTTGAAGGAGAATGTCTGATTGAATAACTTAAAAAAGAAGTGATTCTCGTTTAGTTTTTGAAGTTGAGAGAGATGATAAAAGATGACTCTTTCAAAACTACTTTGTGAATCAATAATCAAATTCAAGATGACAAAAATTTTGAATTATGTTTATAGTTACTCCATAAATCAAAATCCAAAATTTAAAATTTAAAATTTAAAAATTAAAAATTTAAAATTAAAAATTAAAAATAAAAAATAAAAAATTTTAAATCTAAAATCTAAAATCTAAAATCTAAAATCTAAAATCTAAAATCTAAAATCTAAAATAAAATCTAAAATCTAAAATTTAAAATTTAATATTTAATATTTAAAATTTAAAATCTAATATCTAAAATTTAAAATTTAAAATCTAAAATTTAAAATTTAAAATCTAAAATTAACAAATAAAAATTTAGTTTTAAAAATAAAGAAATTAAAAAATGACAAATATCTCTTATTGTATATTTTTAAAATAATAAAATAAAATATAAATATAAAAATAAATTTAAATAAAATAAAATGGTAATTAAGACAGAAATTCCCTATATATAAATATTTAGACGGTTTAAGTTCATTACAATAAAGTATATTGTTTCTATTTTTTTATTAAAGAAATTATGCCTATTTTTTACACAAATAGTGTCTTTTTATGTGGTCTCAACACATATTTTGCACACTTATATAATCAAATATTCAATTCATGTGGATTTAACTAGTTGTTCTAAAAATTGTGCAAGAAATCCAAACCAATCAATGTACATAAAAATTGATTATTTTATATTTTAGTTCTATCCAAATTTAATTCAAACAAAATTATTATTTCAAAACAAGAAAATCTCAGCATTCTTTCTGTCTTTTTTCACTACGAATGCATTTAAAAAACGTTTTTCATAATTTACCAAAAATTATATATATTCTAGAGTATTTACGTATTCTTTTTAACGGTGTATTTATTGAGATTTTAACAACTTTTTTCAAACTTTCTTTAAGAATATTATGACTTTTAAAAGATTTTAAAAAGTTTTATAATTAATATTTTGTAGATTGAATTTTAGTCTATTTTTATTGATAATTTTTTTTAAAAAATATGGATTTATAAGATATTAAGGAGCTATATAATCTAAAAAACAGTTAAAATTATAAGAATAAATAAACATTATTTGAATTTAAATATCTAAACATTGTTCATGGTAGATTTAAAATATCTCTAATGACATTTCCAATCAAGCTTTTTTAAACCATTTCATATGATTTTTACGTTACTTTTTTCATTTCTTTCATATCATTATGGTTTGTTCAGATTTATTCCAACAAAAAAGATTTTTAAGAAACTTAAGAGTAAGATTATTCAAAATTTGATTTATTATCTACTTGTTAAACAAACCACTATAAATATTCAGCTGTAATAATAACAATAAACTGAGGAAATATAAAATATTATTCAGACACGTTAAAATTATAATAAAATAATAATAATAATAATATTTTACCGTAAAAGTAGTTATTATTTTCGAAATCACAAGATCCAATAAGAGGGTAGAACCTCCCTTCATTTCAAACAATTCTGTTCTTTTTGCATTTCATACATCGATTATTTTCTTTCTTATCATTTTTCTTTGTGTCTTCACTATCGCTCGCGCACAATACAAACCCTAATCCTCTCACCTCCAATTTTTTTTCTAATAATCTTTTCCAATTTCCATCACGCACCGCATCTGCCATGGGTTACGAAGACAATCCGTGCGTTTCTGTTTCCTTTTTTCTTGAATTGGATTTGCGTTAGGATTTTTCTTTCTTTGATTCACTCGTTTTCTTTTTTTCAATTTTCTTTCAGGTATCGCGACGAGGACGGTGAGCCCTTGATGGACTTCGACGACGTTCAATCCGACCGCGAGCCCTCCCCGCAGCCGCGTCACCAGCTCGATGATTACGAGGACGATGTCAACGACGAGTGGCGCGGCCGGGATCGGTCGCAGACGCCGGTGTACGATAACGATGCGGCGCGCTCGAAGCCGCGGAAGAGGCTGATCAAGAAGAGCGACGCTGGGAAGCAGTCGGTGGCGCCGGAGCTCGAGGAGGATGAGGAGGAGGGGTATGTTCCTGAGGCGAGGTTTGATGAGGAAGATGGAAGGAAGAGGAAGAAGGGAAAGGAGGTTGGGAGTGGAAAGAAGGAGAAAAGGCTGAAGGGGGAACAGAGGTTCGGTAGTGGCGGTGGATCCAAATTTGGGGGTTCGAAAAAAGGTTTTGGTGGTAAGGCAGGGAAGGATCATGATGGTGAAGTTAAGGAGATGTGGGATACAATTGCTGGGGGAGATTCTGAGGTATATGCGGCATTTTTTATACCGCCTTTGCGATTTTTCTTGATTGATTTTGGTGGAAATGATTTAAATTGATATTGGTTTTGATTAATCTTGAATGAAGCTGGTTCTCACAATTTATTGAACGAAACTGCTTTTTTCCAATTGATTTTGAATGATGAAATTGGTTTTGCAAAGCTGTTTTCAATTTCATTATAAAATTGATTTGAAGTAAACCGAATCATTTTTGCATGTTTTTTTTAAAGCAAGTTATCAGGAAAATTCTGAATAAAAAAGTTCTCCACCACAAAAGCTATTTAAACTCCTAACTCAGTGAATTCTTGGATCAAACAAGTAAACATTTACTTTCAAAATTTCTTGTTTGTGGGATTGGGGATAATAAATGTGTGAAACTGTGAATAAAGGATTTTTTTTCTCCATTTTGAACTTTTGTGGATTGATCACAAATTCATAATTATTTGTTTTGCTCTCTTTTTTATAATGGCGAGTATTCGTTATTGTATCTGATCGCTGCTTTTTATTTACATTAATAGGATGATCACGAGGGTGTCAGGAATCTGGATGATGACAACTTTATAGATGACACTGGAGTGGAACCTGCTTATTATGGTAGTGATGAACCTCGTTCACCTGGTGATGCTCCTCAGGTGGGTGATTTATTCACTTTTTAATATCTTGCCATGAGATTTTGGATACTTTAGAGTGTTGGTAAATTAGAAATATATAATAATATTCTTTGAGGGTAAGATTTGAGCTTGTTGATTTTGACTTAGTTTGACACAATTTTCTGAGAAGTTAATTTTAGGACCTTCAAATGGCATTTGTGATACATTTTGGTCTGTTACATGGGCTTTGTAGGCAGAAGAAGGTGAAGAGGATGCAGAAATGAAGGATCTTTTCAAGATAGGAAAGAAAAGGAAGAAGAATGAGAGAAGTCCTGCTGAAATAGCATTACTAGTGGAGAATGTCATGGCTGAGCTTGAGGTTACAGCTGAAGAGGATGCTGACCTTAATAGACAAGGGAAACCTGCTATTAATAAACTAAAGAAGTTGACTCTTCTCACAGAAGTCCTCTCGAAGTATGTGTGGTTAATTTTTCTTTAATATTGTATGATTACTCTATCCTTATTTTAATAATTTTTGCACAAACTATTTTGCAGGAAACAACTCCAACTAGAGTTTTTAGATCATGGAGTCTTAACTTTATTGAAGAATTGGCTTGAGCCACTCCCTGATGGAAGCTTGCCAAATATAAATATACGCACGGAAATTTTGAGGATTTTGAACGATGTAATATACACTACTAGCATTTTAAGTTTTAGGTTATTATTTTTAACAAGATTTAGATTTAGAATGACGTTTATTTGTCTTTGTTATGCAGTTTCCTATAGACCTAGAGCAGTATGACAGAAGAGAACAACTGAAAAAGAGTGGACTTGGAAAGGTAGGGTTTCCTTTGATCATGCAAGTAATTTTCTTTCCTAATAGGGCCTAAAGTACCCGTCAAATATGTGTAACCTATTGGTAATTTGGACTTTTTTATTGTCTTGACAGGTGATTATGTTTTTATCAAAATCCGATGAAGAAATCAGTGTAAATAGGAAACTAGCCAAGGAGCTGGTTGACAAGTGGGTAAGTATTATTTCTCTAGACTTCTATTTTGTGTGATACTATTTACTAAAAATGATCAATTCTAGAACTTGTTAGTAGTTTCCTTCTTTACAAGAAAAATCATGTTTATGTCAACTTATGTTTCGTAATTGCAGAGCCGGCCTATATTTAATAAGAGTACCCGATTTGAAGACATGAGAAATGTTGAAGATGATAGGGTTCCTTTTAGGAGACCATCGGTTAAAAAGTACTAAATTTTTCTCTCTTGGTCAATATTTCTTCCATCATGCGCAGTATATATAATTTTGTTGACATCTTACATTACAGGCCAACTAATAAAGCCGCAGGAATATCCAGAGATAGTGATCTTGATTTGGAAATTTCACAGTAAGGCTTGTAGAACACTCTTATTTACTAGTGAATTGAGTAATTTCTAAAATCTATTGTATTATAATTTTTTTGACGGTAATGCAGGCCTAGGTCTGGAGAATCCTCTTCTAGGCAGCATGCTTCTAGGCCCGAAGCAACTCCTCTGGATTTTGTTATTCGACCTCAGTCTAAAATTGATCCAGATGAGATTAGAGCACGGGCAAAGCAAGCTGCCCAAGATCAGCAGCGAATGAAGGTTGGTGTTTTTTTTAGATTTTACTTTTATAATGACAAAAGTGTAAAACTTGTGGCTCTGATGATGATATCTTTATTGAGATGTGAACTAATTTAAGTGTAAACTGTTGATTGCAGATGAATAAAAAATTGCAGCAATTGAGGGCACCGAAGAAGAGGCAGCTCCAGGCTACAAAATTGAGTGTGGAAGGCCGTGGTATGGTCAAATATCTGTAAATGTTGACCGGACTAAATATTTGGAAAGCATCTCAGATTTGTTCTGCTGCAAGCTTTCATATCATTCTGCTTTTACACTTAATGGATGACCAAACTAAATTCATCCATTTCTTTTCGCTTAATTTTACCTGTGCCAAGTCTTGGCCAACACTTTGTATGATGAAACGTTTTTAGTTGTTATATGAAATAAATCTGTTTAATTTTCATTTCAATAGTTTATTTTTTATCTTATTAAATAAAATTTTATTAAAGTCTCCGTAAAATAAACGAAATTCGATTTTTTTTTTCAAACATTATTTCTTTTTAATTTAAAATCTGAAATTACAACTTTTGGTGTTAGACACTTATTTTAAAGTATATAAAATAATATGTACTTTAGAAATTTTGAATTGTTATTTTAGGCATTAGATTTTTATATTGTATTGAAAGAAAAAAAAAGTTATATTTTGTAGTAATTTACAACTTTTTTTTTAACTAAAATATTGACATTTGTTTTTTTATCTTTTCCGTTGACAAACTTATTTATGTATTTTTTTTAAAAACCTTATTAACTTCCCAAAAAATGAGAGTATTTTTCATTGACATTCACTACGAATTTCACTGCAACTTAAAAAATAATATTATTAGGAAATTTAATATTTTCAGATGTAGGAGAGTAATAAGACATTAGTAATTAAACACTAATTGTACATAAAAATAAAATAAAAAATCAATTATATATGAGTTGTATTCAACAATGAAATCGATTTTGAATACTTTATGAGCTGTATTCAACAATTACAGAAATCTTTAGATTGATTCTAAAATAAATTATGTAAAGGATTATGGAAATTTTAATGTTTTTATAAGATATTTTTTAGATCGCATTACAAAATGCTGAAATGAAATAAATTTTTGTTTTTCTATACTTTTTATCTTTTGTATTTTTTTAATTCTTAAATTGAAATAATATATTTTGACATTTTTGTTGAAAGATAAATTTTTTAGTAACTTAGTACAAAGAAGTATTAATTTGTCAGATATTTTGGGAAGGGTTATGACTAAAATACTACTTTTCTATTAAAATATATTTTGGTACAGTAAAACAAAATTAGATTCATGTGAAATTGGTATTTTATAAAATTAAATGAGTTTTCAATTTTAGGAGGTTTATTCTATTGCATGAACGGTAATTACCATCACAAAATTAAATAAGGTCATTATTTTTTCATAATATTTCAAGATTTTAGGTAAAAAAATAGAATGAGGAGGAATTAAAAGAATTGAAATACATTATTTCATAGAGTTAAAAGGAGTATGATAAAATAAAATTCTATTTTTTATTATTATTTAGACTTGTATTTTGTAGACTTATTTATTTTAGTTGTAAATGTAGATGCAAATATAAGTGTAGTTTATGGTTTATTTGGCCTAATTGGAACTTAATTAAGTCTATTTTTTTTATCATTTTCAACCAAAGAATGTAAGGAAGCAAGAAACATGCAACAAATCTTTTCTCCACCTTTTGCATTTTCATTTTAATTATAAAAATTCCATTTTAATTTTTTATAATAACGGGAAGCATAATCTCTTTTTTATAAATATTTTCATATGCATTTGCATTCCATACTTCTTGTACCGGTCGGACACCGGAAGACCGAAAATTGAACCAATACAATAAATACGCAATAAAGAGGCGGTTACAACTGGAGTTGAATGAGTCAAAGACATACTCCGAGAGATTCAGGTAAATATCTCAATGTAATCGAAAGATACACTCCCATGATTTCAGGGAGCCACTACCCTCGTTCTGGTGAATTGGTTACCTAGCCCACACAAGTGGGGGTCCAAGTTAACCTATAAATAGGACTCCTAAATGGGGAAAATGTACGTTTTTGATATCCTAGGAGAACACATCGAATATACTAGCACTAACTTGAGCGTTGGAGTGCAATCGCAAGTACCCCCGACCGGCGGAGCACACAACGAGAGAAAGAGCTTTGAGGAACTAGAAGACTATCGACATGTCAACGAATTGTGTACCCAGTGGACATGTATTACCTGGGCCCCATCATCCACACAGGTACAATTGGCGCCCACCATGGAGCCCGAGGTAATTTTTAGCTTTTCAAAACATAAGGATCTCAACAAGCAACAATGGTATCTACAAGGAACAACACAAACAACGATAGTATGGCAGAAGAACAAATCGTGATGATCCAAGCCCTCCAAGCCCAGATGGAGGAACTACGACAGGAGGGAATCGCAGATCAACTACGTCATGAAGAGGATCGGCGTAAACAAGAAGAAGAGGTGACTCATTTGAAAGAACAAAACAAAAGGTTGTTGCAACGACTTGTTGAGTCCGAACGGGAAGAATACTTCCACACACCAATACCAACAACACAAACTCATCAATCCAGAACGGTACCACTGACTCTTCAAACCCACGAGACACACTATGCCTCCTTTACACATCCAACCAACCGGAGTTTCAGACACATGGCTACCTACAACGAGGAAAATCCAAAAGGCCACCCTTTCACAGATGACATTATTGTTGCACCCCTTCCTGATAAATGGAGATGTTTCATTATGAACCTCTATGATGGTTCTACTAATCCGAACGAGCACTTTAATATTTTCAGAACTCAAATGAATTTGTATACAATAGACCAAACGGTATGGTGCAAAGTTTTCCCCACCTCTCTTAGGGAAGGGCCATTAGGATGGTTTACCGAGCTCCCCCCAAACTTTGTGGCAAGCTTCAAAGTCCTTGAAACGAAATTCATCACCTAGTATGCCACAAGTAGACCCCCATCGTACTTCGTCCATGTCTCTCCTTAACATGAAACAGGAAAAAGGAGAGTCCTTGAGAACCTTTATGGACATGTTCAATAAAGTCTGTATGGGGATCATGAACTTGAATCCAGAAATAGCAATGCACCATCTGATCTCAGCCATACTCCCGGGCCGATTCACTGAAAGTCTTATAAAACAGCCACCGAACGATATGGATGAATTGAGGACGAGAGCTACCAAATTCATGTAGATAGAAGAACATGTTGATTATCATAGGAAGATGCAGGGCGAAACCTATGAAAAGGAAAAGGAGAAAAATAAAGACATCTGTTCCTCCGTGGCAGGAACTGACCGATATCGGTCGAACCGTGACCCTCGTTTCCATTACTACACCCCTTTGACAGTACCTAGAGGAAAAGTTCTAGACGAAGCTTTGCAAGCTGAGCTTATCCTGGCACCCAGGCAGGCACAAACACCCCAATATGCTGACACAACTAAGCACTGCCAATACCACTGCAACTATGACCACACGACGAAGGCTGTCAAGCATTGAAAGATAAAATCGAAGAACTCGTCCAAGCGGGCCAACTCTGCAAATTTGTTAAAACACGATCACCCTAGTGTGACACTGATTATTTTCCTAGAGACACGAAACACTTCGGACAAAGGGATGCTCGAAGCCGTGATGATTACCGCCGTACGACACAGCGAAAACGAAGCAAAAGTCCAATCAGAAGAACCTGTCCCCGAAGTGAGAGCCCTGAACGAGGAAATCGAACCAAACAAAAAGTTCGGGAAGTTATTAACAATATTGCTGACCTAGTTTCGCTCGGTGCACCAGATCAAGAAATTGATTATATTGCAGCGGTTTTGCAGGTGGCGGATGCTCCAACTCTGCAAGAAAGAAACATTTAAGGGCAATTCAATCTGTTCATTCTACTTCGACACATAAGCATCCACACATACCTCCAATCACGTTTACTGATGATGATTTCACTACAATTGATCCGACCCAAGATGACCCTATGGTCAGTGATAAGTGCCTAATTTCAGTAATATTTCATATTAAAATATAAACACTTGTGAGAATTTATTGCTAATTTACATATAAAATAATCCCTAATTTATGAATTTATATCATTTTATATTTTTTATGATCTTTATTTGAATAAGAGCATTTTATTCCCAAATTTGGTGTTAATTGTTGACTTTTAGGGAGGATTGAAGATTTGGAGTAAAGGAGAATAATTTGAGCTAAAAAGAGAAAGTTGGAAGGTCCCAAAATGGAAAAAGATGCAAAGAAAGATTAGACCTTTTTTATGTTTTATCTCTTAGCCCATTCACACGACACAAGAAGCAACCTAACCCTAGAAAACTAGGATAAATAGGGGGCTAGAGGCTCAACCCTAGGGTTCCAGATTGAGAGGAAAACACCATAGAGTGAATTGTAACCCAATTGAGAGAATGAAGGGTGCTAGAAGTATGCATGGCTAATTCTACCCTTTGGGATTCAAACTCTTATGTATTGAGGTGATATCTTATATATTAATATTCAGTTCTTGATTGATTATTGGTATTGTTGTTTTACTTTTAATTTTCTGTGACAAATTGAGAATCTTAAATCTGACAGGGAGGTATTTTTAGGGTTCGGACCTAAACAACAATACTTAACATATTT
>Ga0123342_1010556_pt1 | contig 10520 bp, 4 predicted proteins | sample Turbeawhitnodule_FD_89960 | JGI IMG/M metagenome (GOLD analysis project Ga0123342, IMG submission 89960) | Root nodule microbial communities of legume samples collected from Mexico - Turtle bean Mexico white nodule | ecosystem: Host-associated > Plants > Roots > Nodule | place: Mexico: Nepantla... | reverse complement strand
TATATATATATATATATATTTTCATGATCTATAACTTGTTCAAAAATTACACAAACCATTCAATCCTTTGAATCGTAGAGCTGAATGAAACTAAAATGGATTGGAAAATGAAGAAATCTTTTTATCTACGTGTGGACACATCCATCCAAATGCAAAAGATGTAAAACACTTAAATCGATTGATCTTGTTTGACAAAATTCTTTTGAATAATCATTAGCCGACATTGAAACACCATAGTCAACACAAAACATGAACAATTAAGTTTAGTAGTATTATTCCTCCCAAAAAAATTCCAACTATTTGATTTGGTACCGTAGTGACGACACGATTTGGGAGGATTGAGATACTTTTTAAGATGATTATTAGAACATGAAGTTATAATTTTCTATATATATAATTTATAATTCATAAAAGCCTTTCGTCTTAGTTAAAATATTAAGATTCAATCTTCAAACAAATAAAAAAGTTTATTTTATTTATTTATTTCACAAACACTTAGATATTGTTAGTACTTTTGTCATAATGAAACTATGCTGAAGTGTATGCATAATTTTATAAGTTTAAAAAAAAAATCTTATTATAACTTTAAAATTCGTTATTATAAAAAGCAAATAAACTCACAATAATACATGTAATTTATGATTATGAGTTAATTTAAATTTGGATTAAAAGGCCAAATTACTTAAACCAAATTAAATCAATAAATTTGGATAGATTTGGAGTTTTATTTTTCTCCAAACCGACGAATCACCCTTAGCTGAGAGAATTTGACTTGAGGAGAGTTAGAAAATGATGAAAAAAAGAGGTATGAAAATAAGTGTAGTTGATTAGTTTATACTAGTCCAAATTGAATAGTCAAACTTGGAATATATGTCTTCATACTATACATTTGCAACATACTTTTTGTGTGTCTTTTCTCATTTGGTCTTCTTTTTGTGGCTATGTATCTTGACACGGTAAGTCATCCTCAAAATAGGGTTTCGCTAGAGAAGAAAAAGGATCACTTTATAAAATAAATAAAATCATAATATTCAAAATTCAGTAAATATATACAGTTTTTAAATATATCTCTTAATAATATATTAATTCCCAAAAAAAATACTCCAATTAAAATAAGATAGTATAGATGATTGTTAAATATTTAAGTTTTGATTATCATACTCACTTTTTTTTTGTTTATTTCATGTTTATTTATTTTAAAATATTTTTATTTTAAACTAATATGACAAAATGTCTTCATGAGTATTATAGTATAACTCTATTAGTCTCATGCATATAAGTTTATATATTCAACATTTCATTATATATAACTTATAACTTTAAAACATGTGACTTTAACCTATAATTTTAACCTTAAATTTTTCACATCATGCCTGCTATTTTAGAAAAGAGAGAATTGTTGTGATATAAAATATAATTCACTTTCATAATAATAGAAACACACATTTTATATTAGTTACTTTAGTATCACACATTTAACATATTCTCATTCTTTCCCCCTTCAAATCTTTATCCATAATTCACTCAAAATCATCACATCTTTTTCCCACACTATAGTGGAACTATTAGCAAGTTTTTCATCAATAAACTTTCAAGAACTTAACCTAATCTTTCCTAACCTCGACCATAAGCTTTAGCTAACTCCATTGGTTCTCTCCTTCAGGAACCCAACAAGAATTCATAAGACCAAGACCTCTACACGTTATGCCATCAGATCTGAATTTAAACTTTAACCAACCAAGAAAACCTTCAATATCCTACCAAGAACCTCAACCAAGAAAACCTTCCATATTCTACCAAGAACCTCACTTAGTTAGTCCAAATTCTTCAACTAAGAAAATTGTGATTTTATAAAATTACGAATTCTGAAAAACAAAATATCATATTTATTCATTCTTTATTTATTGATAAAAAAAAAATTACTCTCTTACCTAGAAACTTAAGTAAAAAATCCACTCATTTCTTTATAACTTAACAAGATTTCAAAAGCCTCGTTACCTAATAACATTATTAGTACAAGTTTGAAACTACCTATAAGCAATTTTGTTTTTGAAAAAAAACATAAAAAGAATGGACAAGAAAAATACAAAAAGTTATTTTCTCTATATTAGTTAGTTCTAATAATAATAAAAATCCAATTTAAACACACAATTTTTTTTTTAAATAAATAAATATAAATATAATAAATTAAAACAAAAATACTAGAGAGAAAACAGTATTTTACCTATACAAAAGACGTCCCTTCCAAATTAAATTTTTAAATAAATTACCCCGACATTGATGTATATATTAATTTAAAACTTTCACAAATTTAATATCCACTCTTTGATTATTCTTTTTAGTTCATAAAATTTTGGCATTTCGAGAGCACAAAAACACTAAAAGTAAATATTAAATATATTCCCACCAGCATTGATGTTGTATTAATTTAAAGTTTTTAAGAATTTAATAATATCTACTCTTATTTGTTTATTTCATAATTAAAATAATTAGTTTGACACTTCGAAAACACCAAAAATGTCAAATCAAATCAATGCTTTGTGAAAGTAGCATAAATAAATTATGATTTTAAACAATTAAGTATAATAAAGAAAAGCCCCCTAAAAGAATGGTCTCAAAATTGAATTTGTTTTCTTCCGTTCTTTGTCTTTTTATGATTCTTTTCCTAAAATTGTTGTTGCACGGAAGAGTTTACAATATAAATCATAACATTTTTAAAATGAACAGTTTTTTGGGTACATAATGATATTTTTTAAAATATAGGATAAACTTTTATTAATAAGTCAAAAAAATAATAATAATAAAGGTATAATTATTTTTCCTTGAAAACATTAGTTTAATTGTTATGATGTGGCTTGATTATCTTTTCCATAAATAATTAATGCAATGTAACAAATTTAACTTATAAAAGTAGTTTAATTACTTTGTTGTCACCCTTGGTAACACTTTATGAACATGCACAGGTAGGATATTACAGTAGATTCAATGATAATCAAAATAATTTCATGTTTTATATGAATAGAATAATAAAAAGTGAGTAGTGAAAAATGAAATAAAAAATAGAATGATATGATTTTGATTAGAAGAAAAATAGTGAAAATAAATAAAAAGTGATATATATATATTAATTATTTATAACTTTATTTCTTTATTTATTATTTTTTAATTATTTACATTTTTAATAGAAAAGTAATATTAATAATATAATAGAAATATTAAGAAAATATTTTTACATAATTATGCAACACTACTATATAATTCATTATACTAAAAGTATATTAACAACTTGAATTTTTTTCTTCATTTTTTTCTTTTTAAAATTAAATGATTTAAAATGAAACTAATTCAAATTTAGTAAATTTAAATTTCTTTAAATTATGAAATTTTCTTAGTTAAATACTTAGCTTAATTGAACATCTAGGTTCTGGTAATGGAGTTTAAATTAGTGGGTGTGTAACCTTCTGACTAAGTGAGATGTGTGTGCATAAGTGATCGACTAATTTACCTTTCCCCTTAAGAACCCTTCTTTTAGAAGAGAATAATGTAACTTTGATAAAAGTGAAGAAAGAAATCACTGAGTCACTTGTTTCTATTGTATGATGTAGGAGCGATGATATTCCCAGGTCAAATCTAAACTGTATCACATGAAAAATGGAAAAAAAAAAACTTTATGTGGATAGTTTATTGATTCTCACGTCAAATACTATTCTAAACTTTGGGTTTACATTATAGGGAATGTACTGATAACACTTTCTAAAAAGGGAAATTAATGGAATGCAACATTAATTACTGACTAGTAATTCAATTTTTGTTTGATTAAAGTCTTTATTTAAAGTTTCTGAATAAAAACAATTTAAGCTCTAAACTCCAGTTACCTTTATTTGGAACAGGGAAGGTTATTCCTTTTCTGCAATGAGGTGCACAGATCTATTGCAATGTATGAAATTTATTTGTAGAAACTCAACTGTTCTCTTTGTATTCATAATTTGATAAATTATTATTTACTAAAAATTTGAGAAGCTCAACATAAATTAGTGTTATGTTTCAAAATTAAGAGATTTGGACAAAATAATATGCTCAACCCTACTACCTAATATTGAAATACTTAATCATAATATGCGGAACAATCAATAACAATTATTAACTATGCAACTTACTCATAAAAGTATATTTTCATGTTCAAAAACATTTTAACTCCTTAAAAGCATTTATATTTTTCTTTAGGGGTCACTATTTTGCATGTAGAAATATTATATTTATATAATATATGTAAAAAATAATTATAAAAATTATCTGTATGATCAAATCTTTCTGAACTCTGGCACCATTGTGTTTGAATTAAATCTATGACACTATAACAAAAGATTTCTACTGTAGTTTTCATTTGAAATCTACTTGTGGTAAGTTTAGCCATGAATGTTTTACTCTTTTGGAGATGTAGTGGTTTGTTAGGGAGGATAAACAGAAAAAGTACTAAGCTGCTCACAGTATTAATTATAACTTGAAACTCAAATCACATTCTAACACAACTCAACCATATTAGGTATAATACTTGTCTGGTCCTTGAGATAGCAGAGAATAGAGAATAGAGTGAATGATGGTTGTGATTAGCGTTGGTAATGAAAAAGGGTGATGGAATTTAGAGTGGCAATAACCGGTGTGATGGATCCGTGGGTGATGCAATAAAGTAGAAGACACAGTACAGTTGTGGCAATTGGGGGGTCTTTTACTTTTTGAAATTTTCTCTTTCTCTTTAATTACAAATCAGAGGGGCCGATGACAAAGAGACAAAACAAAGTACAGGTAGATCAGATATAAAGTAATGAGATGGAGAGATAAAGTTGAGAAGAGGGTGTGGGAGGTTGTTCTGAAGTGATATCAAGAACTTATTCCATAAAGCAAGCAAAGCAAAACTGCTGCAGCAGCAGTAGCAGATGACCGCTTCTGCTCAAAAGAAACTGCCAGGCACAACCCTAGCCACGTTCTCCACTGCCATCAACTCACTTTATCCGCACCAACACCCAAAATTCAACAAAACTCCCATCCTCACCCATCATTCACACCACTCCACCCCACCAACGATACCACACATATCACACATCAACCCAGAGTTATCGTCATCCAATAACCATTCACACACACAGTACACCTCATCAACGTCAGTCCACAGGTATTCTCAGAGTTCCAAACTTCAAAGCAACGCCCCATCCCACCCCAACCCCACACCACTCTAACCAAACCAAAAACTCACTTTGGAAAATCTACTCTAACCAAAACCAACCAAACGTGCCCACATTGTGACTAGATGTGAACAGCACACTCCACATGACCCATCACTCCAAATATAAAGCCAGATAATGCTCTACTCCCTACGTTGACAGAGAAAGGCTAACCATTTCTGAGTTTCCTTTTCTTACAAGCATAACTTTGCAGCTTTTTACTATCTTCCTCAAAAAAATTATAAAAACTTGAAAACAAAACTGTATCCAACAAACAACATCATCAATAGTAGTAGTATAATGATTGATAAACACAAACTCTTCAATGAGGTGGAGAGCCATCCGTATAGTTGGCGCCGCAAATAAACAACCCTAGCTACATAACTCCAAATAGTAGCAACTAATTATACCAGTGTTTTCATTTATAATAAACTTAACCTAACTATAATACCAAGGATTTCAACTAAACCAGCTAAATCAAATTAAACAGACCAACATATAAATTGATTACAATAGCCACGAAGTTAATTAATCCGAAAAAAGAAAAGAGAAACAGAAAGGAAACGTGTGATTGATCAGTAAGGTGGTGGTGGCGGTGGTGCTCTGGCCGTCGGAGCCCAAATCACATCGGAAGGCAAGTGACAGCTGTACATGGACATTCCACACGACTCCGCCTGGCCATGCCCGCTTTCTCCACCGCCCGAGACAGGAGGCGAATGTCCATCCCCGGCAGAGGCGCCCTCATCCTCCGGCGGCAGCCTATGATACGCTGGGTTGTTGAACGAAGCTGCGATCACGAACACCGTTCCTGCAGCCATCAATCCGCCGGCTACCATTCCCCCGACGATCTGCCCTTGCGGTCCAGAGAGCGAGATGGCGAAGCCGTTGGGAACCGCCGGCGACGCGCCGGACTGCTGCGGAAGGAAGGTAGCAGAGACGGAAAGAATATCGAAACGGCCCTGAAAAGTAACGGTGGCGCCGGGCGTTGTAGAGGGTTGACGGAGCGTGACACTAGCAACAGTCCCGGAACCGGTGAGGACACAGATGCCCATATTCTTGCGGCGACTGAACTGCGCGATGGCCTCGACGACGTCGCTGCCTCCAGACACTTCTAAAATGTAGGGGCTCATAGCAGGTTCAGGGTCTCGGGTTATGATTACAGGTGGCTTGGGCTTGTTCTTGGAGCCAGGAGGACGGCCCCTGGGACGCCGTACCACCTCGATGGTGGCGCCGTCGCCACCGGAGGAGTTAGGCTTCTGCGCGATAGTGGGCGTGGTGACGAGGGCGCGGTTGTCTTCTTCAGCAGAGAGTTGGAAGGGGTGGTGTGGGAAAGGATGGTGTTGAGGTTGAAGCTTTGAGAACATAGTAGGTGGTGTTTCTGTCTTAGGATGTTGTTGGTGGTCTACGTATTCTCCTTTCATTGCTTTTCCTTTTGGGTTTTTCCTTTTCGATTATCTCTTAGAATAACCAATCCCGAGCGAGTGTATGATTGAGTTTTGGATGGTTATTGTATTAAAATAATAGGAGAAGAAGGAGGAGAGAAAGAAGTGTGAGGTTGGTTTGGGAAGAGAAGGGAGAAAGAGAGGTGTTTGGATTTGTTTATTACAGTATATATGGAGAATGAGAGAAGGAAAGAGAGAGAGAGAGAAAGGTGGGTGAGCTTGGAAACTAAGTAAAGACTAATGGCGCCGCTGGTTGGAAGAAAGGGGTCCACAAGACACTTGAGACAGATAGGGATAGATATATGTCGAATGCAAATTGAGCATTATTGGGTGCCTCAATCTACCACCGCCTTTCCTTTTCTTCCTTCACCCTTTTCAGACCTACCATACCATACTCCACACTTCTATCATTCTCTCATACTAATAAATCACTTCTTATTCTTATGCTACCCTCCCTCCTTCTCTCACTCACATTGCCCATCTCTTTTTCACTATACCTAATCAATCTCCTACTACTTATAATCCTTTTTATAATTAAATAAACTTGTACTACAACAACGGTCTATTATAGGACATCCAAATAAATTCATACCGATCTCTCCAAAAACACTCTTATTTCAACTTAGTTAAATATTTAAACTTAGTTAAATATAAGATTAGATCTCTCTTACACAATATCACATCTCAAATTTAAATATATCGTTTTCGATCTCTCGTCCTTTCCTTTTTATCTCTCGTCATTTATCATAAACGTATTTGATATTTAAAACAATTATTTCAACTTTTAAATTTGTTCAAATTAAGTTATAGGTTAAAATTATAAATTCATTATTTATAGTCTTATTAACTATAGAGAAGATTAAAAGAGAATTATGTAAATTTATATCTTACTAATCATACTTTAAAGCATAATTGAGTTCTGCAATCACTATTTTCTTTTTTTCTATACTTTTTCTTTATATGTTAGAATTAGAAATTCACTTTATATAGAAATTCATTATTTATAATCTTGATTAATTATTGATAATGTTAAAAGAGAACCATGTAAATTTATATCTTACTAAACATACTTTAAAAGCATTATTGAGTTCTGCAATTACTAATTTTTTTTTGCTATACTTTTTTTTTAATTCAGTTGAGGGATCATTGTTAGTATTAGTAGCCGTTTCATTTAATCTAAATATAGTAAGGAATATAAGTTACTACTTACGCTTAATCTATTGGTCCGTAATACACTTATAATTTCATCCTAACCCAAAACTGTGATTTGAATTTTTTTTACATAAATACTTGTGTGTAAAAATAGCCTTAACTTGTTCAAGAGACTAATTTTGACTTTGACTTGTTCAATTACGTTTTCATCCTTCCAATTGAATGCTTTTGCTGCTATAATTGTCAATGAAAAAAAAAACGTTTTCCCAAATTCACATATAACAATCCAATCATTTAATAAAAACGGAAAACTTTGGTCCTTCTGTTTGTAGAAACTCTGTGGATGAACACAATTAATTCTTACTTTTAAATTATGATTTTTTTTATATTGTTTAGTGATTCAATCATTGATGTAAAATTCTCAAAAAAAATATGGATTAGGGAAAAAGTAATTAATTAAAAGCATTAAACATAAAACAAATAACAATTAACTTAGTAAACTAATTGAAATATACAACAAAACAATAGTTAAATGCGGAAAATTACAAAGAAAAACAGTACTTTAAAAGTATACTTTTTATTTATATATTTGATATATGTATTTTTGTTTTATGTGAATTTTTATGTAAATTTAACAGTCGTTTGATATTCTATAAAATATTAATTGTTAATATATGTTGAATTTTCATTGATAAAAAATGTTTAATTTTAATAGTGTGCATAATGTTAGAAGTATAAGTTTGAACTTATAATTTTTCATGATGAGATATTATTCTTACAAAATGAGGCATGTAAGGTGTTACTAGTAATAAAAAGTTTGTTGTTTATTTTAATGAATGCATATAAATGTTATGTATAGGACAAACTCTCCATTTATTTCAACATGCAATCCAATCTGATATTGAAAATGATAAAAATGTCTTTATAAAATGATGAAAATAATTTTAAATAAAAAAGGTGTGAATAAAAAATTAATTCTAGAACTCTTTTTACAAAAATATTCTAAATTTGGATTTTCAGAACACATTTTTAAATTTCAGAAATTCTTATTCAGAATACATTTTCAATTTTGTTTTTTATTTTTTGACTTTGAATTATTAAATTTTAAATTTTTAAATTTGGAATAAAATAATTTTGGAAATTTCAAAAAAATGATAAGTTGGAGATTAAAATTGATATGGTAGAGAAAAAACTTGTCTAAATATAATAATATTTAGCGACAGTGTTACTGAATGGGCCTAGGTCCATTTGGCTAATTTAGATGGATTAATTAATCTGTTTTTATTATTATGTAAACAATAAAGCAAATAAAAACAAGGCAAAGAAAGAAGAATACTCTAAAAAAAGCTGCAGACAGAGTACATAAGAAAACTTCAAGAGATAAACGAAACTTTGGAAAAAAAAAATCATGTTTATAAAAAGGAACAAATAAGTGGTCTCCAACAAAAGGAACAATCCCATCTGAGATGATGTTGTTTTTGTACTTACACAAATAAATAAATATACTATTACAACACTTTAGGTTAATTTTAGTTATTTAAAAAAGGTTGAGAGGACCATTTTGGTGAAAAATATAACTAAGTGAAATTGCGTTGTTAAAATATGAAATAGTAAGACTGTATCACAATTTAATGTAAAATAAAAATAACTGAAATCACATATAAGTGTATTAATTTCAGTTGTTTAGTTTTGTATTAAAATTGTATTATATTTATATGTTTTTTTTATTGAAATTTTTTTGACAATATATTTATTGGAGTTATTATGTTAATTAAAGATGAATGTAAATGTTAAAAATATTGTATATAAATTAATAGGTTAAAGTAAGTATTTAAAATTTGTGAGTACTTAAGTAAAGAGTTGATGTATTAAACAAAAATTTAGTATTTGATTTTAAAATATTTTAATAAATTATGTTTAAAATAATTGAATAGACTTTGTTATAGAATTAATTAGTATGTAAATTGTCATAAAATAAGTAGATACAAACATCTTGATTTTTCTCTTGTAAAAAAAAAAGTTAGAAAAAACAATGTTAAAATTTTAAATAGTCTAAAAGTGTAAATATTTTTTCTCGACAAATATATATGGTATATATATATATAGGGTTTAGGGTTTATATATATATATATATATATATATATATATATATATATATATAATCAAATTATCATTAATTTTGTATAATTTGTAAAAGTAAATATTCTTAATGGATGAGTGTTCAGAGTAAGAACTAGTGTTTCCAAGATCTATACATCGTCTTCCTATTGTCACGTTAATATTTAAGAATCAATGTTTTTTTACAACAATTATGATTTAATGTTAAACTCATTCAATTAGGTAAATCAATTAGGTAAAATGGACTTTACTTGTCTTAATTTACTTTCAAAGCTTCCTAAAGTAATATAAGCTATATTTGTCAAACAAATGTAAAAATCCAATTTCTTTCAAAACCCATCAATGTTGAAGAATCTTTTAGAAAGAAAAGAAATGCTAAGGTAACATAAATGTACTTTAAACTATAAATTATGATGATAATAACTGTTAAATAAAAAATATTGAATACACTTAATTTTAAATTTGGTCTTATGTATTTAATTTTATTATGGTTCTCAATTATTAATTTCCTAATAAATTATAGTGAGTATGTTTTTTAAAGTGCACTTCCCATCTTAGGAAAATGAAATCCAATTTCAACATGTGTTGT
>Ga0123342_1010555_pt1 | contig 10520 bp, 7 predicted proteins | sample Turbeawhitnodule_FD_89960 | JGI IMG/M metagenome (GOLD analysis project Ga0123342, IMG submission 89960) | Root nodule microbial communities of legume samples collected from Mexico - Turtle bean Mexico white nodule | ecosystem: Host-associated > Plants > Roots > Nodule | place: Mexico: Nepantla... | reverse complement strand
TTTTTTTGTTTTTTTTTGTTTTTTTTTTTTTTTTTTTTTTGCGTTGTGGGGTGTTGGGGTTTGTGGAGAATGCGTAATCTGTTTGTGTGTTTGTGAGGGAAAGTGGAAATTACGTGAAAAAAGGGAACTTTGGCTGATGGGGTGGGATTATACAAGAATGATGTTGTTGTATTGCTGAACGTGTGAATAGGCTTGCATAGAGTTGTTTCAGCTAAGTTAATTGTATTGAGTTTGAGTGCATGCAATTGAGTTGCATTTCTGGAGAGCTTTGTTGGTTCTAGGGATTTATTTGATTTGAGCATTTGACAAGATGTTTGTAGTCTTCTAAAATAATTATGTTTGTTGTGTTGTAGTTTTGCTGTTACTTTTGTTTTTTCTTTCTGTTTTAGTTGTGCGGGTGTAGTGGTTTAGAAAGGGAACTTTGGTTGATGGGTATTATAATGATGGTGATATTTTTTGACGATCCGGTTTTACATTTACGTTGTGTGTGTCATTTCGTTTGTGTTTGTTTTTCTTTATAGATTTTGAGGTTTATTTAGATGATAACATTTTTGTTTGCTTTGTTTTCTGTGTTGAAGTGCCGGCAAAAAACAATGGATTTCGCTGCTTCTTGCAAGAATTCGAAAAATGGGAAGCCCTGTCCCATTAAATTCTGTCAGAAATGCCTCATGAATAGGTTAAGTTCCGCAATGTAAAAACGTTCGGGTTTTCTTTTTATCTTTTGAAAATGTTTTATTTATTTTTCTGAGTTATTTTATCAATTTAAGCTTATTTCTGGCCATGATTATGGCAAAGGCATTTTTAACTTTCCAAGAGTGTCCATTGTTTTAACACCAATTATCCAAAGAAATCAGTCTGTAAAAATTTGAAAAACCAGTTCCCAAGTGTGTATGTCATGTAGGAATTACTGCATGACTGCTGGTGAATATTTTGAATGCGTTTTCCCTTCTGAGGATCTTTTTATGGTGAATTAGGTATGGAGAAAATGCCGAAGAGGTAGAGAAGTTGGACAATTGGGCTTGTCCAAAATGTAGAAACTTTTGCAACTGCAGCTTTTGCCGGTGAGTTTCTTTCGTTTTTATTTTTCTGTGTATTTTCAGTTGGTATTGTATCCTGAGTTCATTCTGAAAGATGAGTACTCATTTTAGGAAGAAAAGAGGTGAACTGCCTACTGGTCAACTGTTTCATACGGCCAAGGCAACTGGGTTTAAATCTGTGTCTGAAATGCTTGTCGCAAAGACTTCTGTGTATGAAGAGGTGAATGTTCTGCTTGCAAAGCAAGTTTACTTGTGTTTTCTGGTTAAAAAAACTCCTATGAATGCACATTCATGCTTTGTTAATGATGACAGGAGCATAAACATGATCAAGTTCTAGCTAGCAAAGTTGCTTCATCCATGAAACCAATTGCATCAGAGAAGGTACCTTACCTTTTATCTGGTTAATTTATCTTAGTTATTGGCATATACGCGTAACTTATTGGTGCACATGGTTTATATGCGTGTGGTGCACCTAGTGAGAGGAGTTAATTTTTGCTGTATGACTATGCATGAATAGTTGAAATTGTTTTACTTATTACATCTAATCTTCACATCCATGTTAATTGTATGCTATATGTTATATGGTTAGGAGATAATTATTCTGTAATATTTTATTTTCTATTTGTTAGGATAGATTTGATATTTTTTTTAGATTTGATTTGATTTATATAGCTTTAATTATTTTTTTAAATTTAGTTATAAATATCTATAAATTAAGGTTATAATCACATTTGTATAGATATTCAGAAATGCATTTTTTTTTGTCAACGACTGTATAGATTAAATTTTCATACCTAAGATGCTTCAATACGTTAAAATGGACTATGTACTCATATCTTTTACTGGATATTTATATGCGTACTCTATATGTTCCTTTGTATCAAAACTTGACTTTTTGTCTTTAAAACCTCTAATATATATCTTGTTCCTTCCATAACCAAGGGGACAATATCATAACTTGAGTATGATATTTTTATTTCATTTTAATTACAATTATACATTTCCTTTCAAGAAACGAATTAAAGACTAGCAATAACATCCTGATGATGGCTCACCGATATAAATTACAAGCTATATGACCAAAAATCTAGAAATCAAGAAAAATAAGTTAATAAAATAAAAGTAATTTATAATTATATTTGATTTAATAGATACCTTTTTTTGGTCTGTTTGATTGTCATATTTACCTGTAGCATTGTGTCTTATGTGATACCTGTACACATGCATCGTAGCTTATGCTCTTGTGAGTTTTGGTTGATGTTCTATTTTTTTTATTTTATTTCAGGAACTTGTAGTATTTCTCTCAGGGGAAATGGGGAAGGAAAACTCTTCTGAAAGAAACAGTAGTTTAAAGCTTGATCCTGTTAACACTCAGAAGACTTCAACCAAAATATGTAAGAAAGCAAAGCGTGAAGAATTAAAGGAAATATCTAATGGGAAAAATGGTAATAGTGCTGGCAAAAAGAAGTGCCACAAAAGGCGTAAAATTTGCGAAGAAGTTCCAAATGAGGAAAAAGGAAATGCAAATAACGGCACCAAAGCTTGTAACAAAGTCTCTGAAAGGGAAACAAAGGTAGATACTAAAAAATTGTTAGGAACTGATGCTGAAGGAAAATCTTTGTCTGGGGTACAAATACCAGAACATAGAAATCATCACCTTATTTCTGTGGATCCTGCAAATGATTTCATTCTTCCAATGACTTCGGCTCCAAAGCAAGATATGCAGCATATGAACGCTGAAAATTGTAACAGTACTGTACCGATAGATAGTTGTGCTGGTGCCAAAGTCCAATTGGGAATAGCAAGGTTTGCAAGTGTTGATATGAACTTGGTGATAGATAAAACTGAAGAGGAAATTCATTTGCCTCCTGCAGCTGAGTTAACGAAAATATTGGAGATTGAGCTTCCACCTGAAAATGTTGGGGATGTATTGCAGCTCTTAGAGTTTTGCAGACTATTTGGAAAGGTATGCCCCCATTTTAACGCTGTTGAGGGTGATATTTTGTTTTTGGTGTAACATTAAATTATACATCCAGATATAATGACGCATTGTTACATATATAATTCTTGTTTTACACTGACATGTTGCAGCAATTCATAATTGCTTTATCCAGTCCTTTTTCACATTTTTCCGTGTATAATTTTAATCAGGCCCTTGATCTCAAGAAAGGAGAAGCTGAGGCCATTTTACGAGAATTGGTACGTAAACAAAATTTGCGTCGAGGACAAAACACTTTGGCGGTTCAATTTCAAATTAGAATGTTGACCCTAATACTTGCTGATTCAGAAAATGAGTGAGTTATCCCTTGTATCTTTGATTGAATTGCTTGGTTGGGCAGTGATAACTTTTGTGTGACTTTGGTGTAGGTCTCCATCCTTGACAATTGGCAAGGGAAGTAATTCATGGTTGAAAGCTCTGAAGGATTTACTTGCTGAATCTGATCATATATTAAAGGATTTTCCTTTGGATTGGCTTGAAGAAGGCACCAATGGATATTACAATTTGGATTTGTCTTTAAAGCTCACTTTGCTGAAATTTCTTTGTGATGAAGCTTTAGGCACTAGGTATGTGTTTCACATAAATGAGAAAATAGCTTTACTGTGTATTTTGCTTTTGTTTTATTGTTTTATCTCTTTATCCATCTTTTTCTTTTCTCTGTTGTTGTCTTCATAATCTTGTTTAAAGTGGTTGGAAATATGCTTAATGTGTCCAGCAAATTGAGGAGTTGTATTGAAGATCAAAATTCAAGACATGCAGAAGATGTAAAAGAAGCAAAATCCAAGGTTGCTGAAGCTATGGATAAGGTAACAGCAAGCTAGGTGTTACGTTCTTTGTATCTGGATATTTCTTGCTGTTATATCGTGTTTGTAATCTTGTATGCATCCTATTTATAGGAGAAGGATCTTAGGAAGCAGTTGAAGAATGAGATGGTTAAAACTATTATGTTGAAGGGGACTCCACTTCGAATGGAGAAGCGTAATGCTCTACTTGCAAAGCTAAAAGGTGAAGTGGTTCAAGCTCATGATAAGGTGCTCAAGTTAAAGGGTGTACTTCCAAAAGGTATGATGAGCTTTGTGAATTATTCATTATGTTATAACGCCTAAAGTTTTCACATAATAACATTCAGTTATGAAATAAGGTTTTAAATTTATCATTTTCTTATGAAAAATTGATTGTTTGCAGCGAAGCATTTATTTTTCAAAAAATACAGACTGGGAATTGATTTCATAAATATAAATATATTACTGCTCTTAAAATGGATAGTTTGGGTACATATTGTAACTTAGATATCTTGTAAGAATTTAATGTTTCTGCTATTGTAAGATTTTGTCATTTGTTTTTCTAATGTTACAGAGAAACGTGATTCTCATGCTATAAGAATTAAGCCTGAATTTCTGGACAACGATGGTAAAATATTTTGGAAGCTCAAAAGTTATAACAATGAATGTACTGTTCTTTTACAAGGTAATTCTCAAAATCCATTTGAAATGATTATATTATTGTGATTCGGGTTGTAGCAAGTTTTCTAAAAAAAAGTAACAATGCAGATATCAATATACAAGATACAACTCTTATTGAAGAAAAATGGTTTGTTTATGGTCCTGAGAAGACAGAAGAAGTTGATAAATATATTTCTTCAAGGTAAGTTCTTTTTAATGTCCTATTTGAATGTTACATTTTAGTACACTGCATTTGTCTACTAAGCCACAACTACTCAATTGGATGTGTGGCTATGCAAACACAAGGGTAGGGGAAGGGAACATGTAGCTAAACATCTGTTTTGTTTCTGTTAGGGGCATTGTAGATTTCTGTCATGTAATTGATGCTCCAAGAGTGCAAGCAATAAAAATGTTTCTTTTTTTACCTTGGTTTCAGGACTAAAAGACTTAAAAGCAACAAGGTTTCTCACATGCTTTTAAGTGAAACAAGTTTGTAGGATATTTATGGTGAGTATTGCCATCTAATATTTCTTCTAGTATTTATCTAATTTGGAAGAGGTCCAATGTAGTGTATAATAGCATAAATGGTGGCAGGCTCTAATGCAGTGTTAATTGTTCAGAATAGCACAAATGTTGGTAAAAAAAACATTGTTTTAGGTAAATTGCATGAGTCCTTTCTCTAATGGAGTATTGGTATTGAATTTATGTTATGAGACTCATGTAAATTTATCTAATAATAATGTGTTAAAAATGTGTTGTTGACATATTTGTAACATGATATACATTTTATTTGTTTTGAACTTGTGAATATGATTAACATCATGGAAAGGTTTTTTCTATTTTGCAGTTATTGGTGGAAATCTTTTTATGCTTGGCCGTTTTTGATTGAGGTTTGAGTATGTTCCACCATTTTTTTGTGTTCTTTGTACAAAAGGGAGCTTCACTTTAGTGATCTAAAATCACATTAGTAAGATTCTGAAGTTGTTGACTATGTTAAAACATGAAAATACTATGGATTTGTTGTATCCTGTTGTAGTGGAACATGAAGCTTGATGATTTTTTCTTGATAAAAACAAGAGGAATATTAGGTTTCAGTGTAATTATTATTTTCTTCATTTAAGTAGTTAGATGTGGATTCAAATATCCATAGAAAGTGATGTATTCTAAATATTCCAAAGTAGCTCAACTTGTTAACAATCTACTAAAGAATCTTACATCTTTTGTCTTAACCAAAATCTAGTTCATTAGATTTTCATTTAATGGTTACTTTTTTAACCATATTATTATAAGTAAATTTAACCAAGTTTTAAATTCTTTATAAATTTAAATAATTTTAATTAAACTTTTTGACATATTGAATATTCAAGATTTTTATATTTTATAGTTGAATCTTTTATGTGTTTAATTTCTTTTATTGGTTAGATGGCATGATTATATTCAAGATTTCACCATTTGCACTAATAACTTATTTTATTCTTGTAATAATAGAGTGTATGTTGACTTTCAATTGGTATCAAAATGAAAAGTAGAATAAATTACATTTAATAATTTTTAGCATCTTCAATGTATATCATGGTCCAAATAATGAACTTAAAACTTGAGTTTTATAAAATATCTCTATCATTACATTAAATTTAAGATTTTTGCTTTTAGATAACAACATAAGTTATAAGAACAAAATAATTACCTTTATAAATAATTTTTTTATTAAAATGAGGTTTATAAGACTTATGTTTTGAAGCTTGAATTACAATTTTTAAAAAAATAATATGATAGAATAACATCTAAAGTAAAATAATACCACATAACATAATTTTATAATATTTTTAAAAAATTAACAAATTTTTTGAATTTTTTAAATCATATTATTGTTTCAGTTCTTTATAATTACTTGCACACTTTTTAATTCTTAAAAACATTATCCTTCCACTACTTATCACTCACCCTAAAATATATATATATATATATATATATATATATATATATATTTATATAAATAAAACCGAAAAAAACTCTATTCTTTTCTCATGCACTTCTACACATATATATACTTGTACGTATGATACAATCATTAAATTTCATACATAAACAATATATACAAGGTAATCTATTTAAATAAAATTCTAATATACAAAAATATAAATAAAAAAAATTAATTAAATTAATCATTCATAAATATATAATTTCATTTTTTTATTAATCATAATCATAATTATATAATACTTAATACTAATTACCACAACTCAACTTTATTTTATTATCATTCTCAACAATCATATGAATCACACATGGATTCATACATTAAAGATATCCAATGGGCACCTCTTGAAACCCTAAATCCTAAACCTCTTGAAAAACTTGTATTAAGTAGGTTTTACTAGATACTTACATCTGATCTAATACCCAATATTTAGATTTAAGAGAAATGATTAAGGTAAGTTCAAGCATTCAATACCATGTGACTACAATGTATGAACTTCCTTATTAGTTTTTATAATATTGATATCTTAGTTTATGTGACTTAAATCACTAGTGACAATATTTAATATCAAACTAATCAACATCTTATACATTATTTTAAATATATGATCTTAATTCCATTCCATACAATTTCAATGTCATCATACATTACTTATTATTTAGAAATTTCACAATCCAATTTGCATTAAAAATTAATATTCATACATAATTCAAATAATCGAAAAGATAAGAAGAAAAGAAAAGGAAGAACTAGAAATTTTTTTTTTTAGCTTAAACGAGAATTAACTTTTAGCTCTAGCAATTTTTTTTGACTTAAGCAAAAATAGGTTAGATTTTGATTAAGAGGGTTGTGTTTGGATTTGTGGGAAGAGGATGATGAGTTGTGTTTGGATTTGTGGGGTGTTTGGCTTCCTTCCATTGAAGAGTTCATAGGGTGTTTTCTTCAAGATTGACCTTATTAACACTCTATTCATCACATAGCAAGAGGTGCTAACAGCATTAGCCCAAAAGTACTTGGGTAGGGAGGACTCACTCAGCATGTTTCTTGCTAATTCCTCTAGAGATCTGTTCTTTCTTTCAACTACCTCATTCTGTTGAGGGGTTCTTGGTGTAGAAAAATTGTGCAAGATCCCAGTTTTCTCACAAAATTTGTTGAATTTCTCATTTTGCAATTCTCCTCATGATCACTTCTTATTGAGCTAATACTGTTTTTCCTTGTATTTTGTAAACCTCTAGCAAGCTTTTTGAAGGCTGAGAAAACATCACTCTTTGATTTCAAGAAGAGTGTCCATGTGTACCTAGAAAAATCATCCACAATAACAAGAGCATAATAGTTGCCACCAAGATTCATGGTTCTTGAAGGGCCAAACAAATCCATGTGGAGCAACTCAAGGGGTCTTGAAGATGAAACATCATTTTTAAGTTTGAAAGAATTTTTAACTTGTTTCCCCTTTTGACATTCACATATGTGGTCCTTCTCAAACTTAAGCTTGGACAACCCAATCACAAGATATTTTTAGATTAATTTGTTTAAGTGATTCATGTGAATGTGAGCTATTCTTCTATGCCATAACCAAGATTCATCATGCTTAGAAAGAAGATAGCCAATAGAACAAGGAGAAGAAATATCTAAGAGATAGACATTGTTGATTCTTTTACCAATCAACATTACCTCATTTGAGTTGGGAAGACAGATTTTACAAGAGTTTGTCTTAAAGATTACTTGATAGCCTTTGTCACACAGTTGGCTAATGCTAAGCAAGTTGTGTTTTAGTCCCTCCACATACAAGATATCATGAATTAGCAAGATACTCTTGTCTCTTATAGAGTCTCTTCCAAGAATTCTTCCTTTGTTGTTGTCTCCATATGTTACATAGTCTTCTTGTTTGAAGATGATGCTCACAAACTTGGATTTATCTCCTGTCATGTGTTTTTGAGCAGCCACTATCCAAATACCACTGTTGCATGCTTCCCATCAGTTTTCCCTACAAAATTCAAGTTCAAGTGCAAAGATTTGGTCCCCTTACAAATGTGGGTCCTCTTGAATTACTTTCATCACTGGGAACTTCAGAAATTCTGGGAATTCATCTCATAAAATATTTAGGAACAAAATATTTCCTAATTTTACAGAATTTAACATAGTGACCTTTTTTTCATGTAGTAAAAACATGTAACAACCGGTTGTTTCGATTTGACAATCAGTTGTTTTTCTGGAATTTTTGAAAAAGAGTTTGAAAACTTGTTATGTGGATTAAAACCCAATCCCCGCTTTTCCAAAAACACAATTTTAGGATGCTAAGACACTCTCAAAGTTGGATTTGCTTTTTGAAAGCTTATCCACAGTTTTCACAAGGTAGTGAACCTTCTTTTCAAGAGATTCACAATTTTCACAAACAAGAGAGTCACACTTACTAGAAGAATTTTTGTAAAGCATTTCAAGGTTTTCAAAATCTGTTTTTGAATTTTCCAATTCTTCTTCCAGTGCTTTGACTCTGTTTTCAAGCCAATTGTTCATACCTTTCAAACGATTGTTCAAGAGAGCCAATCGGTTAACTTCTTCATGGGTTTCTTTAAAGGCTTGAAGTAATTGACTATAGTTTTCAACATTTAAAGAAGTAGAAGAACTTACACTACTTTCACTGCTTGAATCATCTTCCTTTTTGGCCATAAAACACATATTGAGACCTTTTTGATTTTGCCTCCTTTTTCTTCTTGCTTGATTTCTTGTCTTTGCTTTCTTTATTTCAGTGATACTCTCATGCGTTGCTTTAAGTGTATCCCACATCTCCTTAGCAGATTCACATTCTGAGATCCTGAAAAATTCTATAGAATCCAAAGCAGAGGTTATGATATTCTTGGCAATGCAATCAAACTTGGCATTTTCACTTTCTTCATTAGTCCATTGGGACCAAGGTTTTTTAGTAAAAGATCCACCCTTTTTAGTCTTAGGAATGAAAAGACCATTTTCAATTGCATCCCAAATTCTTTGATCAATGGATTCAACAAAGATTTTCATTCTAGCTTCCCAATACTTATAATTCAAACCACAAAACAAAGGTGGTTTGTTAATTGAAACACCCTCTTCAAAAGGTAGTTTTCCAGCCATAGAAAAAAAGGATTTTAGGATCAAACTTGAATATTTTTCAAGTACCAAGCTCTTGATGCCAATTGTTAGAATATATGGCCTTAAACGAGAGGGGGGTGAATTGTTTAAGAGAGGTTTTTGAAAAGTTTTTAAAGATTAAAAAAATTCTTTGTATGAATCTAGAACAGAAATCAGGTTAGCCAAGAACTAAAGCAATAAAACAGCAAAGCAGCAAAAAAACAATCGGTTGTTTCTGCGAAACAATCGGTTGTTTATACTAGTAAAAGTAAAAACATAATTTAAATAAGTTTTAAGGGTAAGAGAAAGATACACCAACAGTTTATACTGGTTCACTCTTAAACCAAGTGATGAAAGAGGCCCCAGCACCCAAAAGAGCGTCTAGGACCAACCTTGCATAGAGGGCACCCACAAGAAGCATCTAGGCCACACAAGAAGCGTCTAGGCCACACAAGGAGCGTCTAAGAGAGTTGACATCCAAGAAGGCCCCACAAAGTGTAGCTTAGTCTTATTTGTGGTGTAAATAGCATAGCCTTATGAACCTTTGTTTAAATTTTGCAAATTAAGGTTAAGGAGGAGTTAACCTAGATTAGCTACGTTTTCTAGAAGCTCTCCACTAATCTAGGACGTCCATGTGCACCCATGTGCCATGTGCTCCATGTGCCTCCATGAGCTCCTTCTTTTGCATGTCATTTAGATTACATTTCATTTGTATTTGGCTCTTCAAATTCCAGCCCTCCAATCCTCTATAAGGAGGTGTTTGACTCTCATTTTGTAAGATTGAATAGAGTATTGTTATGCTGCCAAATTTGTGCCATACACTACTCTTTGCCTAACATCTAGGTTTTAATCTTCACTTCATCACCTTCAAAGGGGCTGGCCGAACCTCCCCAATTCCCCACTCTCATGCACCTTCAAGGCACCCATACTTCCTAGGAAGGCCTTGCTTCATCTCCTCC
>Ga0123342_1010554_pt1 | contig 10520 bp, 13 predicted proteins | sample Turbeawhitnodule_FD_89960 | JGI IMG/M metagenome (GOLD analysis project Ga0123342, IMG submission 89960) | Root nodule microbial communities of legume samples collected from Mexico - Turtle bean Mexico white nodule | ecosystem: Host-associated > Plants > Roots > Nodule | place: Mexico: Nepantla... | reverse complement strand
TTTTTTTTTTTTTTTTTCTCTCTTTTGATTTTTATCTTCTATTGAGTGAAAATTAGTGTTGTCCTTTTTGTTGTTGATTGGTTGTGGATGTTCGGGGTTTTCTGCAATGGCTTTAGATCGTTGATTGCAGAAATCTCTAGAAGCTTTGGTGTTTGCGGTATGTTTTGGAAACATCTCTCCAAGGTTGCCTTTTTTTTCAAGGAACAAAAGAAGTGGACAATTTATTGGCTTTGTTTCAGTTTTGTTTCAGAGTATGCAATATGCTGATGTAAGTTATTGGGAAGAAGAATTTGTTGAAGACCTTCTTGAGCATTATAAGAGGTTTGTTTTGTGATAATTAGTTTAGCATTTCTTCCCTTTAAAAATGAAAAAAAAAATCTTCTACAATAAAAAACAATCGGTGATAATTTCCCACTGCAGAGACTTTAGGAGAAACTAGATCCGATTGTATTTGAAATTATGAATACTCGAGAAAAAAAACACAGGAAGGTTTCATCGAACATGTATCATGCTAACAGAATGTCTGTGTGATTTCCTCAGCAATTAAGATTGTGTTTCTAATGTAATTTCAGAAGTTATCAAATGCCATTGTTGAGGAATGGACCCGTATTGGATGCTCTTGACATGGATGCTAGCAATGATAATTCCTTGGAAGCTCATGCTTTTTACAACTAATAACAAGTTTTGGTATTGCATCTGGTTTTAATGAGAAGGAGTTATCCAGGCTAATTCCAGCGGTATCTCCACGTCGTCAAGTGTTGATTTGTGTCGTTACCTTGGCTATACATATTTGAGTTATTTACAAATTAAAATATTTGTATACAATATATGTACCATAAACTAGAGACAATGGTCATGTTGTGTTCTAGATATTACTTGAAGATTGTGACTTTAACAACTACTTTTCTTTTTATTCTCACTATTATAACATTTTGAAAAAAAATAATCTTTTATAAATCTTGGCTCCTCCCTAAACCATCATATATGTGAAGTTGGAATGAAATAATAATTGGTGAGGATGATAGCAGTGGATGTGAAAAACCAGATGTGAGAATCGTTGAACTAAGCTATAACTAGAAACACACACTCAAACCAATCTACGTCCAACGATATTAGTTTTGTAAGCCAATTTTTCGTGTCTTTTTAGTTTTCTCACCAAAAATTCAATTACATTTCGAATTTTTAGAACAGAAACACCAAATTTGTTTATTTTAAAATGAGAATACCAAAATTATAAATTCAACAAAATAGAGGACAAAAGTTATATATTTTAAAATATGATGTTAATTTTCATGTATATTTAAATTTTTACATTATGAATTTATTACAATTTTATCTCAAATAACTTTAAAAAAAGATTGTAATATTGGATGCATACTAGAGGATAAAAGTTATATATTTTAAAATTTTGGATACATAATAACAATAAAATATTGGTTACATTATAATAATAAAATACAAATATACATTAAAAACAAAAATAAAAAATGCAGATACACAGGTGTCCCAACTAGTCCTCGGTCATCGATTCCAGTGACTGACCTCAGACATCGTGCACCGATGCCTGATAGCGGAAGTGGGCCACGTAAGGTGGGCCCCAGACGCACCTATTAGGGGATTGGTCAGTCTTCGGACATCGGTACCATGGACCTCAATGTTGGAGATCGACATCGGACCTCGCCAAAACAGGGAGAGATCGGATATCGACGGTCTGAACAGTTATATCGGGCCACATAAGGTGGGCCCTAGAATTATACTAAGTTATCAGCTAAAACGACAGCCATGGGGAAAGCCTAAGTCACGAGGGATCCATGCAGGTGGTGTGTATAGCGCATTCAGGCGCGTCACAAGTGAATAATCCTTGGAGGCGCTAAGGCCCATTAGGGTTAGGGTTGCCAAGGGAAGCTGCATGCATGACACGTGAATACAGAGACTTGGTGCACAAGTTGGTACCTCGGCGGCCATTCTGTTAGTCGTTGCATTCCAGTTAAGGGAAGTTCCACGTGCCAGATTATGCTAAGATTATGTAATAGCGGCAGGGACATTCTCTAACGAACCACTCCAACGTCGCGCCTGCCGAAAGAGGGAGAGATCGAACGTCGACCCAGAGGCCCATTTCACGGCTTTCCACACTCAGATGATGCTCACAGGGGGGTCTGACGCCGTGTACTGCAAGCTGCTTATGAGCACATTGGCAGGCGCAGCGTTGGAGTGGTTCGTCAGCCTCCTGATGGACACATCACTAGCTTCGACCAGTTCGCGACGCTGTTTAGAGAACAGTACCTCGTTAACAGGGCCCCCACTCGACTCTTTTATGATGTCTTTGACATTAAACAATATCAGGGAGAGTCCTTGAAGGAGTTCTTGAACAGGTTTGGGGTCTAGGTAGTGAGGTTGAAACCCACAGATGAGGCCATGACGGTGCACGCCTTCGTCAAGGGAATGTTGCCAGGACCTTTCAATGAATCGCTCCTAAGGTTCTACCTAAAGACGTTCACCGAGATCAGGCGTCGGGCTTTGGTGCACATCGCTGCGGACGAATGAGTCATAGAGAAACGTAGTCTCGTCGGTCTTGTCCGACCTTGAGCAACAGGTCGACCTCAACCCATGAAGGTGCACGAGGCGACCACAGAGAAGAAGGGCACGGGAAAACCCTACGAAAAGCCCCAGACAGGGATGCACACGCGAAGGGACCCACCCCCAAAGCATATTTTTCGTGTAGAGCTCAAGGAGCTGATCGCTATTTCTAATATAGCGGCAAGATTGAAGGTGCCCCCCAAGACAGACAGAAAGATGGGGCCCAACAAGAACGCTTGGTGTGAATTCCACCAAGCATATGGCCACTACCTACGCAATTGCTTGGCCCTGGCGCACAAACTGGATGAGCTCGTGAAGAGTGGCTTCTTGAAGGACTACCTCCAGGAGCCGCAGGACGATCAGGCGTTGGTAATCGCAGGGGCAGATTAGGGGCACGAGGTGCCCATTCATGGTGATATCAACACCATCTGTGGAGGGTTTTCAGGAGGAGGATGCACTGCCTCCCAACGGAAGAAGTACGCACGAGAGGTAATGGCAGTGGAGATACAACAAATCAGACTCCCGATGTCGACCTCGTCTTCACCAAGGTTGATCGCCAGAATGTCATACCACATGACAATCACCCGGTTGTAATTTTGGTAGTTACAGCAGGGAGAATGGTGCATCGTGTCTTCGTTGAACTTCCTTCTTCTCTGGCGAACGAGCTTCACCTTAGGATCCATTGTAAGGCGATGGCACAAGAAGTTCGGGTCTATCCCTGGCATGTCCGAGGCGGACCATGCGAAGGCGTCCAGATGACGCGCTATCACCCCTGCCACCTGGTCTTGTTCCGCTTGGTCCAATGACTTACCCAGCTTAAACGTCTTGCCACCAATCTGCCTTTCCACCACGTTCGCAACTGGCTCGGGTCGCCTCTCTCGAGCGCTTTCCGTGCGAGCAACTTCTGCGCGGTCCTCTTTGACTGGTGGGCGCTCCACCACCATGAACACCCCCCCCCTCTTGGCTTTGAGACTATTTTCATAGCATTATGTGCAGAGTGCGCATTAACCACTAGGTACCTTATATTCTCTATGCAGGAGGTGGAGCCATATGTAAAGGTGGTCCTCAACTCCAGGTACCCCCGCATCTCCACCTGATCTCCAGCAAACCCGTACAAGCACCCTATGTAGGGCCTGAGCTAGTCAGGAGACAACTGCAACTTGTTGAAGGTGGACCAGAACATTACATCTGCTGAACTGCCCTGATCCACTAACACCCGGTGCACCTTCCTCCCTGCAGTCACCACCGAGATCACCACAGGGTCGTTATTGTGTGGAATGACGTCGCGAAGGTCGACCTTCGTGAAAGCAAGGTCATCGTCGAGCACGTCATCCACCGCCTGTGCTTCTAACGACATTACCGAACGTGTATACCTCTTGCGCTGAGAGGCGGTACACCCTCCTCTTGAGAATCCACCTGAGATCGTATGGATTTCCCCATGTACATGCATCTCATGCCCTTGATCTTCCCCTGACGCTACTGAGGCCCCAGTCCCTTGTGACTCTGCCAAATAGTCATCCAGAAACCCACTCTTCACCAGCTCATCCAGCTGATGCCCCAACGCCAAGCAGTTGCGTATGGGGTGTCCGAACGCTTGGTGAAACTCGCACCATGCATCCTTGTGGGGTCCCAGCACCTTGTCAGTCTTTGCTGGAATCTTCAGCCTTTCTGCTATGTTGGGCACTGCTATGAGATCCTTCAGCTCCACCACGAAATTGTGCCTCACAAGCTTATTCTCCCTCGCACGCCCCTTGGTCTGGGGCTTTCTAGACTCGTAGGCTTGCTTCCTCCCCTGGCTCTTCTTACTTGTAGGGTTCCTTTTATTCTCTCTTAGGTTGTAGGCCTATTGGACTGTATTAGGCCCATGTTGGGCTGCTGTCACTCTAGATAGCTTAAGGCTAATTTTTCCTTTTTATACGCTGCTTTGTACTTTCACTAACAAGCTGATTCAATAAAAATTTTCTTTCCTTCAATTCCTTTATTCTCTTTCCCTGTTCCAACATTTCTTCCTCCTTTTCTCTGTTAGGGTTTCAATCCTTTTCGCGTTCCCTTGTATCTATTTTCTGCTTCGTTTGCTTTTTTTTTTGTGTTGGTTTTTGTACTGTAGGAAGAACTCTTGCGGCTTATCGTCATCACAGGAAATGACGCCAGTCTCTTCTGCTTAGTATCATGATCTTTTACAATATGGTATCAGAGCTTTTCGTTTGAAGAGCTCTGTTGTGCTCTCTGATTTCGTCTTTGTTATTGTTTTAGTTCTTGAATCTTTTCGGTTTTCTTGTTTTTTTCTTTTGTTTTCATGTCATTCTGTTTAAGTTTTCTTTCTTGGCAGACATAATCAACAAATGCCTAATCAACAAACATCTTATCAGACCTAATTGAGAATCCTTGAATCTTCCTGGCATCACCCATACTTGATTCGACAAATTATCACTCCTAGAGTAGGTCGATCATCACGGCTTTGAGTGCGAAAAATAAAATAGAGTTTGTTCTTGGCACACATCCCTACCCAACGAAGGATCACCCTACTTATGCGGCATGGAAACGTTGTAACAACATGGTGGTGTCTTGGCTTGTGTACTCTGTCTTTGTTCCGATAAGGAGGAGCATCATTTGGATGGATTCAACAGTTGATGTGTGGAACGACCTCAAAACTAGATATTCTTAAGGTAATCTTTCTATAATTTCTGATATGCAAATGGAAGCTACCACCCTATGTCAGGGAGATCAATTTGTTACCGATTATTTTACCAAGCTTCGTATTATGTGGGATGAAATTGAGAATTTTTGACCTAACCCAACTTGTGAATGTAAGTCAAATTGCTCTTGTTATTGTGTTGTTATGACTCTTGTCAACCAGAGAAAGCTTGAAGATTAGGCAACACAGTTTCTTCGTGGGCTTAATGAACAATATCACAACATCAAGTCTCACGTCCTCTTGATGGAACTCGTTCCTCCTATATTGTATATTTTTTCTCTGGTGGTACAACAAGAACATCAGTTGGTTAGTAATACTTTGATTACCAATATTAACAGTGTTGTTAATAATGTTAGTATTAGTCACAACCTGAATTTTGTTGCTTCTATAACTTGTAACTTTTGCAGTAAGACTGGTCACACAGAAAAAGTTTGTTTTCGGAAAAATGGTTTTACCAATAAGGACAATAGGACATAAAAAAATAACAATAATAAGAAAATCTGCACTCACTGCGGCATAAATGGTCACACTGTAGAGAATTGGTACAAGAAGCATGGTTACCCACCTGGATATAAATTTTCCAATAGTGGAAAAACCAATAAGATAAATAGTATTATGCCTATTGATGATGTTTCTTTTGAAAAATGTCAAAAAGGACAGGAAGAAGGCAACATTAGTCTCACACCTCTGCAGTAGATTCTTTCGGACATATTCAAGAAAAATAGAAGCAATACTAATGACAAGAACGTGGTTAATTCAGCAGAAGTTAATCAAGTGGGATCTTTCTCCACACATTCAACACATCAAGTGACTGATCAACCTTCAACAGGAAACTCTTCTATCAAAGCTAATTTTTGTTGGGTTGTTGATTCATGAGCCACTAATCATGTATGTGTCTCCCTATCACATTTTGCCTCATATAAACCTATTAAACCTGTTCCTATAAATTTTCCAAATGGTCACCATGTCCATGCTAAATACTTTGGCACTGTAGTTTTTAATAAGAAATTTTTTCTTAGCAACGTCCTGTATGTACCTAACTTTACTTTTAATTTGATATGTGTCTAAAAAATTACTTTAGATTTAGATTGTAGATTAATTTTCTTTTGAAATAAATGTGATATGCAAGACAATGTTACCAACGAGAAGATTGTACAGTTAAAACCACGGATGGCTTGTACATTCTTAAATCTACTATTTTTTGTAATTATAGTTTCAAATTTGTTGCTTCTTCTTACACTACTACTGATAAGAACAATAATTTGTGGCACAATAGAATGAGTCATATTTGTCGAAAAAAATGCTTTGATGTTTCCAAATCTAAGTGGAAAGCTTAAAGACCTTGTTGTTGTGTGTGTGTTGTCAAGTTGTTTGAAACTTGTTAATTCACTCCTTAAGATGATCCAAGCTCAAATGAATCTTTAACCTTTTCAAAATATGGGTTTTCTAAAAAGAAGTGAAATTTCAACAAGTTGAAATTTCGAATCAACAGGTTGTTTGACACTTAATGGATTTTAAAATGATTTGGAAAAGCTTTGTCTTTGCCTTTGATGTCAAACAAAAATTAATCAATTGTTTCGATAAATCAATCGATTGTTTTAAATGATTCAAGATCATCACTTTTGGTGTGTGTAGCTTGTAATCTAGGGTTGATTACATAGTGAATTCTTAGTGGTTTCTGAGGACCGGATGTTGCTCTAGGTTAAGAGTGAACCAGTATAAAGATTCTGTTTTAATCTCTCTATCCTTACACTCTTCAAACTGCTTTAACTTTGTTTTTATAAACTGTTGATAAAAACAACCGATTGTTTCGTAAAAACAACAGGTTGATTTTCTGCATCAAGCTTAAAAACAGTTTTATATTTGGATGGACAAATTTTCCATTGATTAATTCTTCATAGCACTCTACCTTCAATACTTGCGAAAATCTTTCAAAAACAATTCACCCCCCTCTTGTTTTAGCCCTATAATTCTAACAATATTTCTGATGAGAAATTATCTGTTTTGAGATCTTAGTTTCCTTTTATTACTACAAATAAAACTCATGTGTGTGATACTTGCCATAGAGCCAAACAAAAGAAATTGCCTTTTAATTTGGGTAGTTCACTTACTAGTCATTGTTTTGAATTACTTCATATGGATATCTGGGGTCCTTGTTCTGCATCTTCAATGTATGGTCATAAGTATTTTTTAACTATTGTTGATGACTTTTCCCGTTTTACTTGGCTTATACCCATGGTTACTAAATCTGAAACCATAATTCATATTGAGAATTTTATGGCTTATGTTAAAAATCAGTTTGAAAATGTTCTTGTCGGTTGACCTGGTCACCGGTTGACTCTGGGAATAGGTTGTGACTCTGTCTACCTCTATTGGAATTTGCTATTTCCTTTGGATGTTGCAACGCGACTCCGTTGAAACAGAGGGGGTCCTACCTGTTGATTGCACTCCGACGATCAAGTCAGTACATGGCTTATAGAAACAATGAGTAGCAAGTAGTTTCAGTCTTAGAAATGGTGTACCTTTACTAGGGATCTCAAGTCCCTTTTATAAGCTACTTTTAGGTTACTTCTTATAACAACCCTTCTCTCATGAGGACCTTATCTCGAGTGAAAGTAGGTTTGATGGGGGGAGAGTCTGTTACAACGCGCACAATCTTAGTACGACAACCACAAAAAATCTTTCTTCCTTGGAGTGCATAATCTTAACAACATGGCTGCTAGGGTACCAACTCATGAACCAGCATCAGGGGGCCCATCTGTCCACTGTAAAAGTACAAACCTTTATGTATCATGCATGCAACTTATTTCCCAAAATCCTAGCGCTCTTGGGCTTAGGCATCTTTAGAGAATATTTTACTTGTGCTAGACCCGAATGTAATAAACACACCATTCGCACTTTTTTGCTGACCAAGCCTTAAACGCGTTAAGTATATGAATGAACCTCAACACACACATACCAGAGGCCCACTTACGTGGCCATTGACTCGACCAGACCACCGAGTTGACCTGCTTGACACAGGTGCCGATGTTCGATCACCGAGCACTGAGCTCAACGCTCTGGTTCAATACAGAAAACAATGTTAAAATAATTTGTACTGATAATGGGGTAGAATTTGGTATGAAAACCTTTTTCTCTTTTAAAGGAATTATTCATCAAACTACTTGTGTTGAGATGCCTGAACAAAATGGTATTGGTGAAAGGAAACGTCAAATCTTAAATGTTACTCGGGCTCTCATTTTTCAAGCAAACTTGCCTCCTTTATTTTGGAATTTTTCTTCTTTACATGTTGTTCTTTTAATAAACTGCACACCCACTCCTTTATAAGACAATAAATCTCCTTATGAAAAGTTGTACACTAAATCATATGATCTAACTTTTCTTCGTGTTTTTGGATGTCTATGTTATTCTAGCATTATCACTATTAATAGAAAAATGTTTGATGCTTGTGTTGTATCTAGTGTTTTCTTAGGTTTTCAACCTCATACTAAGGGCTATATTTTCTTAAATCTAAAAAATCATAAAATTGAGGTCTCAAGGCATGTAATTTTTCATGAACATCAATTTCCTTATATATTGAATGTCGATAGTAATGAAAGACCCAACATTTTATCACTTCCCATTCCCCAAAATTATGCTTTTGCTAATGATCTTATTCATGACAATCCACCTAATAACATTGCTCAATATACTGGGGAGAATCTCATGAATGGTAATACTGATTTTGTTGACAATAATACTGTTCATATCTAATATGGTGAAAGTAATGAGTTAGATGCACATGATGACTTTGTTAATGTGACACAATATCCTGTTTCCGAAGAAAAACCCAACACTAGTATCAAAAGATCAACTCGTCAAAGGAAAATGCCCATGTATCTACATGATTTTCATACTTCATCCATATAAATCATGTAAGTACAAAATATCTTATCTCTAATTTTATCTCTTATAAATTTCGTCCACAGACTTTAAAAAGTTTGTTTTTTCTGTTTCATCTCATATGGAACCACAATCTTATGAGGAGGCATCAAAATATTCATGTTGGCTACAAGCTATGAAAGAAAAGCTAGATGCTCTAGAAGCCAATCACACATGGGTGACCACTTCTCTTCCTCCAGGTAAAACTCCAATTGGCTACTACTGGATATACAAAATAAAGAGGAAATCTGATGGTACTATAGATAGATACAAAGCCCGCCTTGTTGCCAAAGGCTATACACAATTAGAAGGACTTGACTTTCTGGACACTTTTACACCGGTTGCCAAGCTCACTACTCTTCGTCTGTTACTTGCTCTTGCTGCAACACAAAACTAGGTTTTAAAGCAACTTGACGTCAATAATGCTTTCCTTCATGGGGATCTTGTAGAGAATGTCTACAAGAAGCCTCCACCGGGTCTTCTTCTTCCTAACAGTAACCATGTTTTCAAATTACAACGATCCTTATATGGGTTGCGACAAGAAGGAAGAGAATGGTATGCAAAATTATCCAGTTTTTTGTTATCTCATAATTATATCTTATCTACTGCTGATCATTCTTTATTTTTAAAAAATCATGGCACTAACACCACTGCTCTTCTTATGTATGTGGATGATATTGTCCTTACTGGCAATGATGCTGAGGAAATTTCTCGCATTACAAATCTGCTGGACCAACATTTCAAAATAAAAAATCTTGGAGACCTCACCATCTTCTTGGGCCTTAAGGTTGCAGGAAACTCCACCGGTATTCATCTTAGTCAAAGAAAATATACTCTGGATCTATTGCATGATGCTGGCATGTTGGACTGTGCACTCATGCCTCTCCTATGCTCTAGACTGCTGGCATGTGATGACCATGTGATTTTCTGCTTTTTCTGACGTTTTCTGTGCAAGTCTTGGTCAAGTCTTTTCTCTTTGAAAACTGAAACCCACTCACATCAATTAAATGCAGTATGGTTCAGTTTCTCTTTAAATTCTGGTGCAGTTGTTCTCTCTCACAAGAACAATCAATTGAACCATCTCTTGCAACATCTCTTGCTCTCTTTGTGTGAGTCTTCTTTGCCTCTTTTTCGACTATCATGGAATCCACTCCTCCTACATCAAAGAGGATCAAAACCAGAGTTGTGAGGTCTGGAGGGAGACTAGAGGGCTGGTTTTCTGGAGACAATGAGCTCATTGAAAGGTATCACTTTGAAACTAGCACAAAGGTGATCAACAACCCCAAAGTTGTTTCCTTTGATTGGCTGAAAAGCCAAAAGCTAGACA
>Ga0123342_1010553_pt1 | contig 10521 bp, 7 predicted proteins | sample Turbeawhitnodule_FD_89960 | JGI IMG/M metagenome (GOLD analysis project Ga0123342, IMG submission 89960) | Root nodule microbial communities of legume samples collected from Mexico - Turtle bean Mexico white nodule | ecosystem: Host-associated > Plants > Roots > Nodule | place: Mexico: Nepantla... | reverse complement strand
TTCTTGAAGTTCAGACTGCTCTGGTTGCTGAGTTTTATGGGGTTATACATGCTATGGAGGAAGCTCAAAAGATGGGGCTTACTAATGTCTGGTTGGAATGTGATTCTGCTTTGGTTTGTGCTGTGTTTACTGCTAGGACAACTGTTCCTTGGATGCTTCGTAATTGATGAAATGCTTGTCTTAATTACTGTGGGAAAATTAGGTTTACGGTTACTCATATTTTTCGTGAAGGAAATGTGTGTGCTGATAAGTTGGCTAATTTATGATTTTTTTCATAGAGAGCCTTTTCTTTGGTATAATAGGCTTCCACCTTGTCTATTCTTAGAATTCTTTATGAATAGGTATAGTCTACCTATGTATCGTTTTTGTTAATATATGAGTTTTGGTATAGTCCCCCGTATTTTTGTTATTTTTTTATTATTTTTCTTTTGTTCAATAATATTTTTTTCATGTGATGGTAAATGATTGTTGTAACTTGAGGTGTCAGCCTAGCTAAGATTTTAAGTTGCATAGTGATACCTAACATGGAAGCTTTTATTTAAAAAAAAATTAAAATTTAGATTAAAAGGTAAAAAAAAAAACTATGCAAATTTTAAAGGAAATAAATGGTAAATCTAATCTAAATATTTTCAAACTATAAAAACCTTCAAAGAAGTATCTTATATGTTTTTCACAGATTAAAAAATTAATATTTAAAAAAATATTCTATGACAAAAAAAATTAAAACAAAGAGCTTATTTGAAATACTTAAAAAATTCATACACATTTTAATCTCATAAATAGTGTATCAGGATATATTTAATATTACTGTATGAAAAATAATAACAGATTAAATAAAGTAAAAATAAAGAGCATGATTGAAATGATTAAATATAGAAAATTTCTGTGTGCAGAAGTAATGGTAAAATACACATTCAAAGAAAAAAACATTGACAATATTAGAATGTTTGTTATAAGAAAACAACGAGTCACTAAATTTGACGTTTACCAGCATGTTTGAATAGAAACAAAAACATTTATTTATTTTATTTCTAAAATAAAGGTAAAGTCTAATTAAAGTAGTCGCTTTTTATATATTTTTATTATGTTAAATATACATTATTCATATCTTAAATCAAACTAAAAAGTTGAAAATAGGAAAGTTTTTTTCCCACTATAATATATCATCAATTCCCACCCTACAATTCATGGTTTCTAAAAAAAGAATATAATTAATTATTTATAAACAAACTTTGTTAACCACATTTTACATTCATAAAGTTTGAGCTTCAAATATTATTTAAAATATTAAAACTTGATTTCACTCAATAAATAAAATAATGAATTATTGTTATTAGAAGTTATGTCATAAATGAGTAAAGAATAGAAGAGTGATAAATGAATGTGATTAAGAAAAGGTGTTATATAATTTTATTATTATATAATAAAGAAGAATAAGTTATATGGGTAAGGGAAAAGTTACGACCCACCCACCTCCGAAAGTCGCGCGGTTTCTCTCCCTTTGAAGTTTGAATGATCAATGGGGGCCACTTTCACGCGCTTTCCCATGTTACGTGGACCCCACTAAACCTATATACTTTCAAATGCCCTTTTTTCCTTAATTTTTTCCCTCTCATTTCTAAGTGTTTTCTGTCATCTCACATTCTGTCACTCTCATCTCAGTTTCTACTCTCCCACGCGCCACCGCCACCAGCACCACCAATCCGGTAACATGGAGCTTACAATCAAAACGAAAATACATTTCATAATTCAAATTAGGTTTGAATACATTTTTTATTTTTTAAATGTTTTATTTTAATTTTTAAATAATATTTATTTAAGTTTTCGACAATAACCTTATAAGATGACATATAAATCTAATAAACCTTACTATAAAATATCATATTAGAAAATGACCTTTAAGATAAAGTTTACCTTTACTTTAATATTATGATATATATTATAATTTTCTATCATTTTTAATTGATTTAATTTTTTTATACAGTTACTCACATCTCAAACATAAAAACTAAGAGAACTAATAAAAAATAACATAAAATCCAACAATTTATTAATATAGACTATACATAGTAAAAGTTTTGCCAATACCTTGATGTGTCCTTTTGTGTTGCTTAATACTGTAAGCATAATCATAATAATAATACTAACAATAAGAATGGATCTTTCGTGAAATCAGTATTCATGGCACTGTCACATAGAATAAATGAATAATAATGTTTTAGGATCTGCATGTGTTGTAAGTAAACTGTTGTAACTTGTCACCAAACTTTTAATTCTGACATTATCTTAAATTCAAAGAAAAAAAAAAGAGAAGTTGTTGAAAGTGACAAAAGTTGTTAATTATTTGTCTATTTTGAACTTGCAGCCAAACGACCATGTATCTTAAACAACGTTTCATTCTTTTTGTAATTGTCTTATGTTAGGTATCAGGTTAGTCTTTAACCCTAATTCTCTTTTGGATTCATACTACATCACTATCAAAATATCAAAATATATAAATATATTTATATATATATATATATTTATTTATTGATTGAATACACATTTAAAGCAATTACAATAAATAACAGTTAACGCAATTGTAATAATTTTTTAAAAATTCGAGACACGTCCCACTAAATTTAGGTAATGAAATTTGAGAATCTTCCTAAAAATCGACTAACACTGATATATAATTGTTCCTGCCGGTTGACTCAAGGGCCTTCGTACGTCTCACGATACTCCCATGCCCGATTCTTTGTGTCTTCGTTTGTGTCTTTCTTTCGATCAAACACCTAAAATCACAAAGACAGGGGGACCCTAGAGGTCGTTTGCACTCCGACGCTCAAGTCAATCTTAGGGCTAGGAAACACCAAAACTGTTAAGCGTAAAAGCTCTGTGTAAACTGTTTGTGTGAAGCGGCGCAAATGAATAGCGTACATTACTAGGTTTGTTACTTCCCTTTATATAGCCTAGGGTTTCCACTGTTTCTATTACCCAAAATAGGCTTTCTGAGGGTGGGCCTCAGCGCCGCTATTACCCACTCTTAGGGCAACCTAGCGCGTAGGGCTCCCTAACTAAAGTGTAACCTCTGACAGGATGACCACCAAGATGCCACCTCGTGCACCTGATCTCTGGGGTCACCCGTCCTGGGAGCGTCCTAGTTGTTCACGTGCCATGGATGCGGCTCACCCCTGGAACGTGACCCTCACAGGTCGTATATTTTCCAGTGGCTCTTTACTTGTGTTACGCCTAAACGCGTCATCCACACCACACGCATGGACCCTCGTGACCTAGGCTTCTCCCTAACTGATAACTGGTGAGTGGTTTGGGATCCACCTCTCGTGGCCCAGCTCTGCTGTTTGACTTGCCGAGATCCGAGGTCAACATATCCTGATGACCGATGTCTGACCACTCCTCGACGCCCTAGGCGTGCCGTCTGCAAGGCGCTAGCCTCTTGCTGCTCGTGGGACCCAACTTACGTAGCCCCACATCCACTAGCAGTCAACTACGTTCGAGCACTGGTCGGTACAATAATAAATTGTGTTCATTACAACAAAAGAGACATGATCAAACACTAGAAATAAACCCTCTACAAAGGAGTAAGATACCGTTCTTAATATATACTCCATATATTAAACATTTACTTGATCGTCGGAGTACTTTTTGCAAATCAACACCAACTGAGCATCAATAACTAAAGGTAGGAAACTTAAAATAAAGAGCAAAAGAACGACCGAACAACCAACACCTCAACAATTATACAACTAATTTCAAATAGTATCTAGACTCACTTTTTCTATACAAGTAAATTTTTTAACTTCTAATGTATTTCCATAAAATAGCATAAAACGATTAAAATAAATAGCCAACATAATTAGGATGATTTAATTAATAGTGTTATATGTTTCTATTTCTCTAAACTACTATCTAATATAACCCGTATTGTTGATGAAATACATATATGAGTGATATGGTTTATAAAAAAACTACAATTCACTTTTTTTATATTGATTCCTTTTTTTCTATAATTTATCTTTAATTCTTTGTTAAATTATTCTACCAGTTAAATGCCTTTTTCTAATCCGATTGATATATTTAAATATAAATCAATTAAATTTAGAGAATTTATAAACTTAAGTATTTGTAAATATGTTTCTATTGAAAAAATATATATTTTATTCACAGTTAAAAATAACTTTTATTTTCATTTAATGAAATGACGTGACTATTATTTGTATTTTTTCATTTCAACTCGATAATTAATTTAACTTGTTTATTCTCTTCAATATCTTCCAAACTCCTTTGTTCCCTTCTCTACAAATAGTGATTTGTGGTGACCCATCACAATGAGAGGAGAGGACCCCACCTACAAAAATTCTTTGACATTCAAGTCGGTAAGAGCAAGAGTATTTTTTTAGTATAAATAGTGTAATCAACAAGTATAATGAGTATGAAAAGAACTCAAATACTCTCGGATAGTGACATACTATTTATTAGGTCTTCGTTGATTCAAACTGTTTAGGAGGCAATGAAGAACATTTATGATTTATATGTAAATATTTCGCAAATGACTGTTTAGTCTTAATTGGGAATTAAAACAATTTATTCAGAATCAGAATTTTTTTCGTTAATAATTGAATCTTCTAAACTTTTGTTAATGATGAGATTGAGCCCTCGAGAGTGGTCACCCTTCACCCGAACTCGAACTGAAACACAAAAATGATGTTCAATCGCCAACCAAACATTATATTTTGTCATGGGCCACGACCTAATGTTGACTTGAGTTAGAATGACACAATGAGTATTGATGGATTTACACATTATTGAAGCTCAAAAAATACATATACTTCTGATTTCTCTTACTCATTACTCAATTTGTCATTATACCCAGCACAATAAAATTATTGATTAAATGTAATTATTATAATGTCAGAAAACACACATGAAAATATTACTTACATGAACCAAAGTTGTATGACTTAAATATTTAACACAAAGGTTCCCTCAATAACCTTTAATGTGTCCGTAAGAAAATGTTTCCCACTGTATAATTATAAAGGTTTCCTTCTCAACCTTGGTAATGTGTTCAAAATTTGAGCTATGAGATCATCCTTAACTTTTGTCATATCATCAATCACAAGTTCTCTCCTAACCTACATGTCCATATTGTATAATTCTTAACAACACCAAAGATAAACATGTAACCACTTATCTCCCCAAGTTCCTGACCCATCTGATTTGGATAATGAATGCATGGATAATAATGTCTCATTCATTGGCTTTTCCATTTTGTTGAGCAAATATAAAGATTTCATCAACTCCTTTTTTTCATACTCTTCACTTATGTGACACATTTTAATCCAACTTCAACCCACAACTACGTATGTTACATACTCCATCATCATCAATCATGTAAAGTGATCCCCACTTTTGTAATTGAATATAGGACCATACTCATTAAGAAAAACATTTTTCATGATTCATTAATGCGTACAATCTATGTCTATTATCTTAAATTTTGACAGCATTCCACATTGGTCTCCAAAGTACGTGAAATTAAAGTGGTCACAAAAAACACTTCACAATCAAGTATGCACTCATAGATCAACATTAAGTATTTGTTTGCTTCAACATAAATATTGCATCCGAGGATGGAAGAGTGCAAATTGATTATGTTTGGAACAAAAAGATTGCGATGATTTGCGAACAAAGAAATGTGGAAAATATAGGAAAACGAATCCTCACTCAAGTACGAATAAATACGACGAAAGTTAAGCGACTTATTTTAAAAAGTCTCACTTATTCTCAAATGTACACTACTCTAATTTTTGTTGGCATGTGATATTTTTTAAAATTTGTTTTAGCTAAATTAATTATTTGTAATTATTTATAAAAACATAATTTTATATAATAATAATAATATTGATTATAAAAATAATAATAAAATATTATTATTTAAATTTGATATAGAATTCTTTTTAATTAAATTTTTTATAATTAGGAATATTTAAATATTATTTATTTATTTTTATAATTTTTTATGTTTATGAAAACTTTTCATATTTCGACAATAATAAGTAACTTGTATTTTTTTTTAAATAATTATTCAACAGTATTGGAAATAATTATAAAATTTTAATTAACACAAATTTACATAAAAATACTTCATATTTTATTATTGAAATATTTTAAAAACAAGAGTAAATTTGTAAACTTACCTTTTAAAACCTTTTAAAAAAATTAAAAATTCTCTCACAATCATAAATCACTCACAAGCTTCAATAAATTTTTCACTAAATTCCACTTTAGATATCTTAATCCATACAACTTTCTTTACATTTTTATCTCAAATAATTTCAAATTCACTCTCTCAACTCCTCACACAACCCCTCCCTAATCCAAACATATCATAAATGGTTTGAAGTGAAAGTACACTAAATTTGAAACTAGACATAATGTGTGTGAAAAATATTTTTCCTAAACTATTCCATTGTACAACTCAAGATTTAATACAAATTATTAATATTTAATCACTTTTACTACATTTCAAACTACAACTAAAATTTACTGCATGTGTATATCAAAATAAAATAAAATATAAATGAAATTACAAAAAAGAAAACAACAAATGAAAGTCTTAACATGATTAAAACATTTACCAAAACACATTTTGGTCTAATATGTTCCTTATCTCTTTAGAGACGTAATTTGACTGAGTAACCATAATCGAATCTTCCTTTAAAAATAATTAAAAAATTAAATAGAAAGATGGATCTCTAAATAAATAAATTTCTATAATCTATTTATATTTTTTTATTCTTTATTAGTTAACATTTATCTTTAAAAAATGTAAGTCTTGTAAACTAAATTATTATAAATTTGAAAAATATGATTTAAAACCATATTTATTAATAATAGTTCAAATAATTAAATTCAGTTCATTTTACTAATTTAATTATAATCATGTGAATAATTATATAATTTAATTCAATTCAGTATTTTCAAAGTTTAATTCTGCAATAATTCAGTTATTTATATGGTAACTTTATGTATTTGTTTCAAGACTTGAATTTTAGGAAATCAAGTTAAGGAAAAATGTTGTTTTATAATTTAAGTCCATGTTAAATATTTTTTTTAAAATATAAATTTACAGTGATTGATATAATATTTTTTTTGTACGTGGTATTTCCAGATTCATCAATTTTTTACATTTTCATTCTCCTGCTCTAGTTTATTGATTATTCAACCATTGACCTCGATCAATACAGTCAAAGTTTTGGATACAGAATATTTTTTCCATAGACACCAGGATTATGGGTGCTTTTGAAGATTATATTTAAAAATATAAAAACATAATTAACTTAATAATAAATTTATTTATTTTTTAAAAAATTACATAAGAGATAATTTTTACAAATCATCTATGTAAATATATAAAAAAAACATTCTCATATATCTATATATATATATATATATATATATTATTGTTGGAAACATTTTATTGCCAATTATTTTAAATTCATTGTATCAGCTTTAAAATGAATATAGATTCATATGGAATTAACCAATGTAAACTTTCTATTTTTTCCCTCATGAATAAAAAAAAACATGTTTCACTCAAACTATAATTTATCTGTTGTAAACTATTATTTTTTAATTGATATACACTTTCTGTTATGATGAAATGTGTATTTTTTTTATGAGATTAGATATTTGTGTGTGATTTAATAAGAGTTTTATAACAAATACACGATAAATTTATCAAACCTCATTATAATAAATTATTATTCATATTAAAAAATAAATTTAAGACTAATTCATAATAAGAAAATAAGTTATAAGATGATAATTGTTTTGACTTATATAGAAAATATTAACTTGATTTTATCTATAATCATTGTAAGATTTTTAATATTTACTGTAAATCCGATTAAAAAATAAGGTAATAAATGTTCATATTACAATCATGAGCTAATCACTAGAACTAGTCTCTAAAAACATATGTTACTAACGTTTAAAAGTGATTATAATATATAAAGTCACAATTTTTAATTTATAAATGTGTATTGGTGATGTTAAATTAATTTAAAGTTCAATTTATAATATAACCAAGTTTGTTTAAGTAAAATTTGTTTAGTCAATGTTATTAAATCATTTATTTAATTTTACGTTTAAAATATTATATTATCAACACAAAAGAATGTGTTAAAAATTACATATTAATTAAAAATATAATAAAAAAATAATTTTTATAAAATTGAATTAAATATATTATTAATTTAAATAAGTATACAAAATTTATTATATTTATCAAATTATCACTGTTTGACTTATTATAATAAATTAATTATAATTTTCATAATACATAATCATAATTTTTTTTATAATATATACATTTATATATATAAAAGATGAGACTAATTTTTGTTTCATCACAATTATTTTAAGTAGAATGAGTGAGTAATTATATTTCTGAGTTCTATTTTTAGAGAAATATATATACATAAAAGACGAGACTAATTTTTGTTTCATCACAATTATTTTAAGTAGAATGAGTGAGTAATTATATTTCTGAGTTCAATTTTTAGAGAAAAATTTATTGGTTATTGTTGATAATTTTATATGTATTTCTTTTAACGTGTTATTCATATTGAGAAGTTGATGATAAATTTGATCTACACTTAATGTTACCTGTTTGTGCATAATTTTTCAAAGTGTTTTTTTTAAGTTTGTTTTGTTATTAGGACAAATTTATAAGATTGAGTTAAAGTTTAAATTTCATTCTCAAAAAAGTATTAATAATTTTTTTAAAAAAATGTACACTGTTAATGATAATAAGAATATCTAATTTTTTAAATGGAAAACGTATCATTAAAAGTAATTATTTGTTTTAATTCACCTACTATTTTTAAAACTAAATCAAATGGTTGAAAGAAAAACCCACCTAAACCACTTAGTTTTAGAACATTTTAAACTCATTTTGGTCTTTTTAACAGCTCATATGCCATTTGAGACGTCAAAAGTCTCACAATTGTCACCTCAGTTACTATTCATGTTATGACTATGGTCATGCTTATTACTATGATATATGCATGCAATATGATTTATTTTAATTTACATAAATTACTTTATTTTCCATTTGTATATACACATACCATATGATTTGTTCTAGCTGAAATGTCATGTAATTTATACAAATTAATTTATATTTTTCTTTCTTTAATTTATATTTAATATATTAACAGCCCATTCCTTTCAATATGAATGTTCTTTAGTTATATATATATATATATATATATATATATATATAAATAAATAAATTCATGGTTTATATTAAACAAATATATTTTATTTGTCTAATTAGATATTTTTATTTTTATTAAAAAGAATTAATAAATAACAACTAATTTTTAAAAAAAATATAATTAGTTATTATAATAACTAAGTTAGATATTATTTTATAAATTAATAATTATTGGTATTTAAAGTAGTTTTTATAATTAATAAAAATTTATAAATTGGTTTCTAAGTTGATAAATTAACTATCAAACTTTTAACTACCAACAATTTTAAATTCTAAATTAGTTGACTAATTTCTGAAATTCTCCATATTTGGTTGGTCAGTTTATTGAGAAGTTGTAAAACCTCTCAAGTCTTTCCAAATTGTGTTCCACTGAAAAGGAAAAAATTATAAGTCAAATTATGAGGTGACAAAAGAACATTGTTATAATTGGGTTAAGAGCTTTCGCGTGGAGCTCAAATTGTCTAGGCAGATTCTTCCTACACCATATTATTTCAGATTGGCATCCAACAAGTTAATGTGAAATTATTATTGTACCTTAATGAAGTAGAAACTAGGTTAAATTTAAGGTGCACCCAACAACCTGTTGAAGATGGTTGCTGCCCCTTCAAGACATGTGTTTGATGAAGACTTTTGTATACATTTCATGTATATTTACATTTGTTTTAAGAATGTCTTAGGTTGTGTTTAGAGGTTGTTTAAGAGTATGCTTTTTGCTGAGTAACTCACCTCTTAACCACTAGCCATGTGATAAGAACAAACACAAAATTCCTTAAACTGTTTTTCACTTGTTTTACAAAAAACACGTTTACTGCATAAAAATAAATTTGTTCTTTTCTAAATAAACAGATTCATTTTTAAACTGATGACTTGGCTAAGTCTTGTGAAAATTAGATTTTGTGCATCAAGCATTTTGACTAAGTCTTCTACCTTTCAAAACGACTGTGTTTTAAATAGTTAAGCTTTTTCTGTTTTCGTTTTGAAAAATAAATCATTTCATCTGTAAATGAATAGATTTTGACTCTGGTGCCATGTCTAGCTTAAACGATTTTCAGTTTTGTCCCTGCACCAGAATGGCTGACTAAGTCTCCTCACATAACAAATTCTCTAACTGTTTTTTGAAAATAAATCTGTTCATTTTATTTTCAATCTGTTCATTTTATAACAACTTTAACTGTTTTTCAAAAATCTGTTATAAGTTGGTTTTCTATAAAATGAAAACTTGTTTCTGAGTTTAA
>Ga0123342_1010552_pt1 | contig 10522 bp, 15 predicted proteins | sample Turbeawhitnodule_FD_89960 | JGI IMG/M metagenome (GOLD analysis project Ga0123342, IMG submission 89960) | Root nodule microbial communities of legume samples collected from Mexico - Turtle bean Mexico white nodule | ecosystem: Host-associated > Plants > Roots > Nodule | place: Mexico: Nepantla... | reverse complement strand
TATTCGGCTGGCTAGAATACTGTAGATAATGACGTACCTTCTTCCTTGGAATGCGTGATATTTATATTACCTTGATGGGCCCTCGCTGTTGGGCCGGATTAGGGGGTTACTTAGCGATTAGGGCTGGATTAGGTCGTTTCCTAACCACAAGTTAACCTTTGCTAATTGGGTCAACCTTTGACTTGAACACTTCATGTCGGTCGGCCACGTACGACGCACGATCGACCTCCTACCTTAAAGTATGGTCTTGACACATGGGTTGACCGGGTCACAAGACCGGTCGGTCATCCCGGTACAATAAATAATAATATAATAATAATATGAATAATACTAATAATAATATTATTATGAATAATAATAATATACTTAATAATAATATTAATGATAATATAAATAATTGTAATATTAATAATAATACAAACAATAATATTAATAAAAATATGAATAATAATATTAATAATATTAATTATATGAAAAGGGTCCGTAGACGAAGGCTGCACAACCAAGAAGCAAGGCAGGATCGTTTTGACGCTAGCCGACAACGCTTGGTCAACATCTGCAGTTGGTCCAAGGTATTCAAGTTGCTATGTCTCCAAAGGAGGAGAATATTCTGGCGGTTGTTCCGACAAGTGACTCAGTCGCAGAGCTCGTGGAGCTACAGAGTCGTGCATTGGTTGTCGGTCGAACTCTGGGGGAAAAGCTGGAAAGGAACTCGCGAGGCTAAAGGCATATCTAAATGAATGGTCCAACTACCTTTCATGCCATGGGAGCATTGGATGAAAAACTGCGCCAAGGCACCAAGGAGGGCGGCGAGGCGAATAAGGAGGCGGCCGCATGGAAGGCTGAGGTTGAGACGGAGAAAACTGTCCTCACCAAACATCAAGAGAAAGTCACGGAGAGGAAGAAGACATTATCCACTGAGTTGGAGAAATGACATGAATAAGAATGTCATGGACGGTAAGCTGTTGTCGGTCGGCGAAGATGAGGAGGATGACATAGAGAACGCAAAAGGTCGAGATAACCTTGGGACCGTGCGGAAGGAAGTTGAACCCTCCTTAGGGGAGGTTGTTCAACCTTTGTGTTTGAAACACCGTCAAAATATTCATAGTATCTTGGGTCCGGGATGTTGGCACTGAACAATTTTAATTTTTGCCCATTTACTCTATGTTTGAAAACTTTGTTTGTAACATTTTGCGTTTACCGATAACATCTTTAACCTCGACTACGCTTGCTTTCATAGTGATAATATTCTGGCTAACCGAGCTCCTTGTAATCTGTCTTCAATAATTTATAACGAAAGCGTTCCGTGCTTTAAAAACATGAGTAGTAATGGCTGACCGAGCCTATAGGTTTCCTTGAACAACTTATAGTTGTAAGTGTTGCATGTTAAGCCGAGCATCGGGAGTAAAATAATTTGAACTTTAACAATCCAAATAACTTCGTCTGATCAACGTGGCGTAATAAGTTGGTCAATGTATAAAGCCTCTTCTTTTTAGAAGTCGTCGTTCGTTGGGACGAGATTGGTACTTGGATTCAAGGATGACTTTCATAACTGCCAATTGCATGGTAAATGCAAAGACTTGGCCGACCGAGTCTTGAAACGTTAGAAGCCGATCAATTCCATACAATTTCTAATCAATGAAAAGATAACCTGAACAAATTTGAAGTGATAACTTCGATTTTATACTGATCACAATAGATATTTGTATTGGTCAAGAAGTTGACCTTTGATGGGTTTTGAGTGAAAACTCTTGTTCTGGTCATGTTACCGAAAAAATGTACTAGTCGAGAAGGTATTCTCGGTGAATTCATTTGAAGTTTCTTATTTCGATCGCGATGATAGTGGTTTGTATTTGCCGAGTTATTCTTGATAACTTAGGTTGGAGTGCGATAGGTTGTACCGGTCGAGAAAGTATTCTCGATAAATTTAGTTGGAGTTAAGACTTCTATTTCATTCCGATCGCACGAGGCGATAGTAAGTTATACTGGTTGAGGGGTTATTCCCGATAAATGCAGTTGGAGTGAAAACTCCTACTATATTCTGATCGCTCTAGGCGATAGTTATTTAAGTTGGTCGAGGGGTATCTCCGATAATGCAATTGGAGTGAAAACTCCTATTATATTCTGATTGCTCTGGGCGATAGTTATTTAAGTTGGTTGAGGGGTTATCCCCGATAGTGCAGTTGGAGTGGAAACTCTTATTATATTCTAATCGCTCTGGGCGGTAATTATTTAAGTTGGTCGAAGGGTTATTCTCAATGAATTCAGTTGGAATGAACACTTTGTTATTCTGATCGTTAGGGGCGATAGTGTGATAATGAATTGGTTTGTCACCTAAGCCAGTAAGGATCACTAACACTTGAGTGACGACTGGTACCAAGTAATCCCTGTTCAACAATGTATAAATAAGCAAGAATATAATTTTAAAAGTGTCTTGTGAAAATCTTCTTGGTCGAAAACCCTCCTTAGGGATAAAACAACCGAGAGAGGAAAAAGTACAGTATTTTCATTGAATTTTATCAACTATAATAGAATTTGAGATGTGTGGCATTCCACGTTCTCAGTACAATTTTGCCTGATTAGAAATTGTAGATAATATGCTCTGGCAACCGCTGTGTCTGAAATACGAAAAGGTCATTCCCAATTGCTCGAGAACTTGCCCTCATTTTTCCGAGCGTCATTGTGCATCCGCCACACCAAATCTCCCTTTGGAAGCTTCTTGGTTTTACCTTCGAATTATACCTTCTTGCTGCCCGAACCTTGCATGCTTCTTCCCTTATTCTACTTTTGTCCCTGAATTCGTCGATTAGGTCAAGGCCGACCAACAAACTTTCTTTGTTAAGATTCAAATCCATAATTTGTCATCGTAGCGAGGGCTCTCCGACTTCAACTATGATCATAGCTTTCGTCCCATATGTCAGGTTGTATGGGGTTTCTTGCGTAGTAGATTATGGTGTACATCGGTAAGCCCACAAGACTTCAAGAAGTTCTTCAGTCCACTTACCTTTAATTGGGTCGAGTCTCTTTTTTAATTCATTAAGAATGATTTTATTGGCGGCCTCGGCTTGACCATTAGTTTGCAGGTGTTCCACTGAGCTTGTGATGTGTTTAACATCAAGCTTTTCATAAATTTAAGCCAATCCATGATTGGTAAATTGTCGACCATTGTTGGTGATAATGATATGTGGTATTCCAAAACAGTACACAATGTTTTTCCATACAAAGTTTTGGACATGTCGTGTTGCGATGGCCGCTAAGGGTCTGGTTTCTATCCACTTGGTAAAATAGTCTATTCCCATTAGAATAAGTTTACATTTCCCCTTTCCTGGAGTAAGGGGTTTGATGATATCCATTCCCCATTTCACAAATGGCCATGGAGAGAGAATATAGTGAAGGTTATCGGGCCTTTGATGAGATAAGCTACCGTATTCCTGGAACTTAACACTTTTTTCGCACAAAATCTACACAATCATAGTCGACCAATAATAATATGCCTGTAATACCTTAACAACCATTGTTCTTGCTCTCGAATGCGTACCACTTACCCCCTAGTGTATTTCCTGCATGACATAGTCAACTTGGTCAAGGGTGATACATTTTAAGAGAGGTCAAGTGTATCCTCGGCGGTAGAGATCCTGGTCGATAAGAAGAAACCGGGCAGCCTGCTGCGTCATTATTTTTTCAGAGTGTGCCCCATAATTCCCATCTGTTAAAAACTGTTTGATGGGTGTCATCCAATTTGGTTGTACATCAGTCGTCATACACTCATCTGAGCTAATACTGGGATTGTTCAGGGTAACGTAGATGACCAACTAATTAAGCCATTTCCTTTTGATCGTGGCTAGATGTGAGAGCATTTAGATCGGGCATTATGTTCCCAACAAATGTGCTGGATCGTTACCTCAGTAAATTTGGCCATCAAATTCTAAACAAAATGATAGTACCGCTGTAGTAATGATTCTTTGACTTTGAATTCTCCTTTAAGTTGATCGATAACAAGTTGGGAGTCACTTTTGCAAAAAAAACTTTTTACCTCCAAATCAAGGGTTAGATTAAGACCAACTATGATGGCTTCATACTCGGCCTGATTGTTTGATGTTTTAAACTCAAATTTCAACGCTTGCTCAAGAAGAACATCACCTGGTCCTTCGAGAACCACCCCTGCACCGCACGATCTGCTATTAGAGGAACCATCAACATGCAAAGTCCATTGAGAGTCCTCCTCCTCAGTCGGACGAGGGTTAAGCTCAATGGCAAAATCAGTTAAAGCTAGCGATTTAATTGCCCCCTAGGCTGGTACTGAATCTGAAACTTTGATAACTCCACGACCCATCCTATCATCCGTCCTGCCAAGTTTGGTTTCACTAATATCTTCATTATGGGATAATCAATTTTGACTATGATGTGATGATTCTAGAAGTACATGTGCATTCGTCGTGTTGTTATTACCAAGGTCAAGGCAACCTTCTCAATCATTTGATAGTGCACCTCGACACCGTGAAGTACCCCTGATAAAATACATTGGTCACTCCTCCTTTTCAATCTCTTGAACCAATGTTGCGCTGATCACATCCTTTGAGACAACAAGGTAAATGGTGATGGGCTCCGTGGAGTTCAATTTTTGAATAACCGGGGGAGATGCCAAGAAAGATTTCAACTGAAGAAAAATCCTTTCGCACTCGTCCATCCATTGAAACCTGGTTGCCTTGCGCAGTAACTGTACAATGGGCTTGGTTCTCTCAGCTAATTTTGGCATGAATCTAGATAGGGTTGTGAGCCGCTCGATCAATCTTTGAATTTTCTTGACATTCTCAGGGCTACGCATTTCGGTGATCGCCCTACACTTCTCATGATTAGCTTCTATGCCATGATGAGTGAACATAAAACCCAAAAATTTCTCTCCTTTAACCTCGAACACTCACTTGTCAGGGTTGAGTCTCATGCCATGGTTGCAAAGGGCTTTAAATACTTCTTGTAGATCCATAATGTGTTTTTAGCATGAATCAGATTTGACCACATTGTCATCCACGTAAGCCTCAACATTTCAGCCGATCATCCCCCTAAAAATGTAGTCCATAAGTCGTTGATAAGTGTCTCCTGCATTTTTAAGGTAAAAAATTATAACTTCATAATAGAAGTTATTACAATCAGTCATGAATGCAGTTTTTTCTTTGTCCCTCGGGTGCCTCTAAATTTGTTGTATCCAAAATATGCATCTAAGAAACTTAAAATGGTATGGTCAATCGCTCCATCAACAAGACGATTAATGCTTGGTAGGGGGTAAAAATCTTTTGGACAAGCCTTATTGAGGTTGGTGTAATAAGTACACATCCTCCATTTGTCGTTTGATTTTTTGACCATGGCTACGTTGGCCAACCACGTGGTATAGTGTGCCTTTCTTATGAAACTGGCTTTGACCAGCTTCTCGACCTCCTGTTGTGCGGCAACACACTTTTCTTCTCCCATCTTTCACTTTTTCTAGGCTACTAGCTTGGTCTCTTTGTAAATGGAGAGACGATGGGTAATAATATTCGGGCTAACCCCAGGCATGTCGATAGCTGTCCAAGCAAACAAATCAGCATTATCAATCAAAGTTTGGCTTACTAGCTTGCTGTCGTCTGATTTGAGGGAAGTTCCCATGTGCGTCTTGTGTTCATCATCTCGGAGAGGTAAAGGACAAAGGTCCTTGCCCGGTTCAATGTGGGCTTCGTCAATCCGAGTATCAAGATCAACGAGAGCGACCATGTGTTCTTTTGTTTTTCTTTCTCGAGATCGTTCCCTGGTCGGCTACCTGTATGCAGATAATCGTCCCCTCCTTTCTCGAGACCGTCCGCGCGGTGAGGCTTTGGACAAACGACTGGTCGACTCAACCTTCCAACTCACGACATAACATTCGCGGGCTTTTTTATGATCCACATGGATTATTACAATGTCACCAGATGTGAATGGAAACTTCATCGCTAGGTGGGGAATGGATACTATTGCATGCAGACGATTTATGGACGACCTTCCAAGCAGTATATTATAAGAGGTATTTGCATTTACTAGTAAATACCTTATTTTTATTTTTTACGAAGGTATCCCTCTTCACCGAGTGTAGTATATAGGTCGATGAATCCCGTTATGTCTACCCGCTCCTTTGATAATCTGACAATCTGTTCATCATAGGGTTGAATTTCTGACCTTGGAATCCTCATTTTCTTGAAGGTCTTCCAGTACAGAATATCGTCCGAGCTGCCCTGGTCCACCAAAACCTTGGTAAGGGCGAATTTTTATCTATTTCCACGGTGAACCAGCCCGGTTGGATTGCCGAGACCAGGTGATGCATGGCTATTTCTGGCATGAAGTTTCTAATGCTTATGTAGACTTTACTGAATTTGTCCATGAACGCCCGCAAAGATTCCCCCTTTTCTTACTTCACGTTAAGGAAGGACATGGACTAAGTGTGATGTGGTCGGCTTGTTGCATACTGAGTGGTGAATTTAGCCATCAAGACTTTAAAGCTACCCACAGAGTTAGGAGGGAGTTGGGTGAACTAGTTGAGGGTCCCCTCTTGGAGAGACGTGGGAAAAACTTTACAACATACGACTTTGTTGGTTGTATAAAGGGTCATTTGTGTCTTGAAGACGTTTAGGTGCTCGTTCGGATCTGTGGAGCCGTCATAGAGCCTAATAGTCATTCCCTTTCATTTTGAGGGGAGTTGTGCTTCTACTATCTCATTCGTAAAAGGATGTCCTCTCGGATCTTCATCGTCGTCGGGAGGGGGTGTGTCTAGAACTTTGATGAGTTTGTGTTCAAGATTGCTATTCTCGTTCACGTCCATCAAGTCGTTGCTTTAACTCTTTATTTTTCTCCTTATGAAAGAGTACCTCCTTTTCATTCTGACGTTGATCCTCTTCATTCTGTCGTTGATCCTCAATGTCTTTCTGTCGTATCTCCTCCATTTGTGTGTTGGAGGGTTTGGATATGTGCAATATGCTCGTCCGCGACCCAGTCATTGTTAGCGTTGTTCCTTGTCGACACCATCATTGCTAGTTTGTACTTGATGCTGAAATTGACTACTATCTCAGCCCCACGGTGGGTGCCAATTGCACCTATATAGGCAAAGAAAGCCTAAATAGTACCTGAGACTGGGCATACAATTGTTGACGTGTCGGTGATCTTTTGATTCCTTCCTTGGAGTCCTTCCACAAATGTTGATGTTTGGTCGGGGGTGACCTGAAAAAGGTACTCTGATGATCAAGTACTATGTATAAAAAGTGTAAATTGGTAATTGATAAAAGCATACCTTACACCTCCGTAGAGGAGTTTATTCGGAATATAAATTATGACTCATTAAGTATCATTATAATTATCGTTACTATCATTTATTGCATGACCTGAGATGTTCTTTGGCTCAGACGGTCGGTCACTTAGACCGAGACTGACTCGTCCGATATCGACCGATACAATATTGTCATTAGAAAAGCAAAATATGCTTTAAAGAAAGTTGAAAAGGTAAAGTACTAAAAAAAAATGTCTAAAAAATCTGAATTTAGAGTTGAAGCTATTAAAATAAAGATAATAATTTTTGGTGTAAAAGAAATCCACATTAAAAAAAAATTAGTGGGAAAATACTAATTTAGAACAAAAGATCACATTACTGATGTCTTCACCAAGTCATTCTAATTTAAGAGATGATTTTTTTTAGAAAAAAGCAAAGAGTTTGTAGCTTCCAAGATAAAGAGAGTGTTGGAAATGTGACTTAGATGTTATCAAAGCAATTTTGATTGAAATTTTGAATAAATTAATAAAAATGTTATCAGATTTCTTGTTGTTAGTAGATTAATTAGTTCCAAAGTTTATTATTCAATTATGAATAACAGCTCCTAACAGAACAAGACTTCTATTAATTATTTTTCATTGTATTTAAATACAAGTGAGATTGAATAAAAGTTATATATTTCAAAATATTTTATATTGTCTTCTTTCTCAAATATTTATATAAAAAACTACGTAAATTATAAAATCTGAGAAAGACAATTATTATGATATATGAGATTTATCGAAATTGTAATTTTAAATAATTTTAGTTGATAAACAATGTTTAAAAAATATCTTACATAATGTGTTTATTTAGATGGTTGGGTTTTTCTTTCTGCACTTATTTTGAAATACTTTTTATATTTCATAATAGTTTTGACTATTACGTGTTTTTGAAGTGGCACGCTATTCAAGTGAGCAATGGACACTACTAGTAATACCTCACAAATATGAATGAATCCACAAGCCTCCAGATATTTCATTCATTATCTTCTTATTGGAACTAGTGTTCATTAAACATCTTCAATACCTCCTTACTATACAACTTCCTTAGCTTTCAACTTAATTTTCAATAAGTATAGTTTTTTCAAATGAAATATTAGAAAAAATTAACACAAAAAGTTATAAGTAAATCTAATAAAAAAAATTATCTCACTATCTTCAACTTGATAAAATAATAAGCTTGTAATTTCTTTTATATGTTTACATTTTAAGAAAATTATTAAATAAAAAATAATTTTATAAACTAAAATAATTAGTTACTATTTAACTAAATTAGAAACTATTTTACAAATTAAAAAAATTATGCATTTAAAGTAGTTTCTATTTTATAAAATAGTTTCTAAATTAGTTTCTTTTAGTTTTGTGGAGTTTAATTTATAAACTAAAATATTAGTACATAAAACCTTGGTAGTTAATTTTGTTGGTTATTAATTCAGATTTTATTATTATTAATTCTGATTTTATTACCCTTAAACTATTTTACCGTTATTATTGCATTAATGATCAGTTTACAGGGCTGTTAGTATTCCTATTTTATAGCTTTCAGTAATTGTAAATTTTATTATATATATTATTGAAGTAAATCAAAATGAATGAATTAGTTCAGCAGTTTTGCCTTTTCTTATTTCCTTCAATTAGTTCCTACAATTGGTATCAAGAGCTAGTCTGTTATCATGAACTCTACCCAATTATCAGTCCCTATCCTTGATGGAAAAAATTACAATTGATGGTGTGTGTAGATAAGAGTTTTGTTTGATTATCATGAGTTATGAGATGTCGTTGACAGTGGAGTGTCTGCATTAGGTAATAATGCAACTGAGACGCAACGAGTAGCGCATTGTGACTAGAAGAAGAAAGACAAGAAGACTTTGTATCTCATTCATCAAGGGATGAATGACGAGACGTTTGAGCAGATAGAAGGAGCAACAAATGCAAATGAGGCTTGGACCATTTTGTCAACCAATTATAAAGGTGATGACAAGATCAAAAGGGTGTGTCTTCAAACCCTAAGACGCCAATATGAACTGCTGCAGATGGAAACCACAGAGACTATTGATATTTATATAAATAAAGTTCTTGCCTTGACAAATCAGATGAAGATCAATGGTGAAACACATTCGGAACAGGCAAAGGTGGAGAAGATTTTAAGATCTTTAACTCCCAGATTTGAACATGTTGCCGCAATTCAAGAGGCCAATGACATTTCAACAATGACACAGTAAGGTTATTGTCCAGTTCCCTATGAGCGCATGAGCAACGAATGAATGACAATAAGATTGAAAAACCAATTGAAGAGGTTTTACAAGCACAAGCCTCAATTGGTAGCTCCTATCATAAACACGGTAGTTGTTCACGGGGCAAAGGACGGGGATGTGGTGGTAGCTATTCCAACAAAGGTCGTGGTGGCCAAAATCATGGAGACGCTAAGCAAAACAACACTGATTCCAATCACATTCCAAGTTCAAATAACTCTTGGCGCAGAGAACGTGGTCACGGAGGACGAGGAGGCATTTATAATAAATCAAATGTGGAGTATTATAACTGCCATAAACGCGACCATTATGCAAATGAGTGCAAATCAAAAGGTGATAATCATGTTGTCAATTGTGCTCAATAAGAAAGTAATCATGTACAAGATGAAGAGGATCATGCAGTACTAATGGCAACCACATCAAATGAAATACCAAACAATCAGACTTGGTATTTGGATACAGGTTGCACGAATCATATGTGTGGTCAGAAGGAGCTGTTTGCAGATTTGGATGAATCATTTCGCACACAAGTGAAATTCAGTGATGGCAGGTTTGTTCCGGTGACTGAAAAAGGGCGAATTCTTATCACATTGAAGAATGGTGATCATAGGTACATCTATGATGTTTTCTATGTACCTGATATGAAAAGTAATCTATTGAGTATGAGACAGCTGGCCGAAAAGGGTTACGTGATGCACATAGTTGAAAATAAATTCTCAATTTTTGATAAAAAAGGTAATTTGATTCTTAAAACCTTTTTATAAAAAAAATCGCATGTTTCCAGTAGATATTCATATGGGTGATTTCAAGTGCTTGAATACAATAGTGAATAATGAACCCTAGTTATGACATTTACGCTTTGGGCACTTAAATTTTCAGAGTTTGGAAAATCTCTCCAAAAGAAATTTAGTGAATGGTTTACCCCATATTCATCACCCTGATCAATTGTGTGAGGCTTGCATTTT
>Ga0123342_1010551_pt1 | contig 10524 bp, 5 predicted proteins | sample Turbeawhitnodule_FD_89960 | JGI IMG/M metagenome (GOLD analysis project Ga0123342, IMG submission 89960) | Root nodule microbial communities of legume samples collected from Mexico - Turtle bean Mexico white nodule | ecosystem: Host-associated > Plants > Roots > Nodule | place: Mexico: Nepantla... | reverse complement strand
TTTTTTTTTTTTTTATTTTTTTTTTAAAAAACAATCTCATATATATAATATATATATATATATATATATATATATATATATATATATATATATATATATTATAAACATTTAGTAATGGGATTTTGAATTTTTGTGAACGATATTATTATTTTGTGCGACCCACTTTAATTGTTAATTTAACCTATTTCTTTGTTAAAAATTAAACATTTTCAAAATACTTATTAATATATATATATACACACTTACTACCTCTATGCATAAATAATTACTATTGGAAAATTCATCAATACTTATCAATGTAAAAATATCATGGATAATTACTAATGGATGTGGTACACACTAATATTACTAACTCATTTGTAGCAATATTTCATAATCAGCTGGTAAATTGTGATTACTGAAAGATTTTCACATTTTCTGACAGATTATAGTCGTTGGTAGCTCCATTGCTTCTTGTAGTACTAGCTCCATTGCTTCTTGTAGTAAGAATGAAGAGTAAGTACAAGTGATGGAACTAACAATTACAAGTGATGTGAGTAAAAGAAATAAACCAAAATGATTCATGGAGACCACAGATCTATTTGAGATCTACAAAGATAAAAGGAAATAGTATGTGTTAACCTAACCAGGTTGATAGACTGAGAAGGGTTCACACAAATGTAATTATTTTGAATTATGGGTAAGTGCATGAATGGGAAGAAAGGGAATTTTCAAGATGCAAATTTGCTGTGAGAGTCAGTGAGTCTGGTGGCATAGTAGTTAGCAATGAAATCAGAGGCTTTTCTGTCAATGCCAGGCTCTGCAACCCAATGTGGTCTGTCTTCATCACTTGCAAATACTCTTTTCCAATTCCCATTGCCACTGTCTTCATCATACCTATTCTCACCTGAGAAACATGCCTTCCATATGTTGTAAAATGAGTATGCAGATGACCTCTTCCCTCCCACTCTCTTTTCCCTTCTCATCATCACTCTCAACACTTACAACTCAACTCCTTCCAATCTTTTCAGCCACAACTCACCTCTAACTGCTATCTTAGCTTTCACTGATATGCTTATACAACCAGCTGCTTGTATTTATAGAGTGGCAAAGCAAGTCACATGCCCTATTGTTTAACTTATTCTGTGATGAAAAAGGAGGATAAGGATTCCCTTAAATCACTGATAACCGATAAGGATGGTTATATTTTGTGATTGATCCACACAGAAGAGGCATAAGTGTCCTCCTTCTCTCCTTTTCAATTGTTAGTTACCATTACTATTCTTTTCCCTCGATGCCCTTTTTTGATTATGTGAATAATGCTCATATAGAACTAGAAGAGTGCAAAGTAAACCAGTAATTTAACTTTGTTGAAACACCGATGAATGTTTGTTGTGAAGCTTACAAATCTTACAAGAGTTACAGCACAATAGTTTGGTAGAGCATGTCAGGTTCATATGCATGAGCAACGAATTGTAGGGGTACCTACCTAAACTAGGCCTTCTTCATTTACACCACGAATCAATTCCTCACACTCTGCACAGGTTCCAGTTAGATTAATTCGCGCATACATTCCCAAATCACATTCAAAATATCAACAACATTTCTATAAAATTAATTTTACATTACTTTAAAAGAAACGGACAAATATAAATAAAAGTTCTGCAATTTATTAAAAGGTTTTTGAGCACATATAGAAAGTAAGTTACCAAAGCAACCTTACACATTAGAAAAATAATTAATATTAATTAAAAAACAAAATAATTAATTATTATTATATTGAATAAGTTGTATGTTATTTTATAAATTAAAAAATTGTTAATATCTAAAGTAATTTTTATTATTAATAAAAATTTATAGTTTTTAAATTGATATTTAACATTAATTACCAAGATTTTACTTACTAATCACTCAGAAATAAACATTTTCACTACAAGAAAATCATCAAATAGAAACTCATTTTTAGATACCAAAACAATTAGTTGCAATAGTAACTAAATTAGAAATCATTTTAGAAACTAAACAAAAATTAAATTAGTTTTTATTATTGTTAAATAGTTTCTAAATTTGTATTTAATTAGCTACCAAGGTTTTAACTAACAATTATTTAGTGTAAGGAGAAGAAACACTAAATAAGACACTAGTTCGACAATATTGCTTCTTACTCCAATACTGCTTCTTCCATCACCTTACTTCCCCAACATGGGTCACAAGTCATTGTTACCTAGTTTGACAACAATAGATGTTTATCACTACTTTATATATCCCAAATAATTTCATTATCTATCTGATGTGGGCTTCAAAGACATGTGTCTTCTTGACTAAAGATTGCAAGAACATATTGCAAGGAGAAAATAACTTTATTACTTCCCACTTTCACAGGGAATTAATTATTATATGCATTTTAAAATAAAGGCCATAATTTAAAATATTTCAAAATTATGAAATTGAATATTAATAATTATAATTAAAACTAAAATTACACATTAAATATATGTGCAAAAAAAAACTTACACTTTCAAAATAAATTTTTGAAACTTTAGAAAAATTATTTGTAATGTAAAATTACACTTTCAAAATTTTAGAGAATTTAGTTGTTAAATATATAAAATATATTAAAACTATGTAGTTTTAAATTATTTATTTATAAATAGATTGAATTATATTTATTTATTAAAGTTTGAGAAATCAAGAATGTTTTATTAAGGTTCTACAATAAATCTTTGAAATTTAACGAGTTAAAAAAATCTCCGTTATTTTGTGGAGGTTTTTAGAATAAACCTTTAGAATTTAACGAAGGTTAAAAAAACCTCTATTATTTTGCCGAGATTTTGAAATAAATCTTTGAAATTTAATGAAGGCTAAAAAAACCTTTGTTATTTTGTTGAGGTTTTAGAATAAACCTTTGGAATTTAACGAAGGTTAAAAAAACCTCCATTATTTTGCTGAGGTTTTAAAATAAACCTTTGAAATTTAATGAAGGTTAAAAAAAACCTCCGTTATTTTGCTGAGGTTTTAAAATAAACATTTGAAATTTAACGAAGCTTAAAAAAACCTCCGTTAATTTACTGAGGTTTTAGAATAACCTTTGAAATATAACGAATGTTAAAATTACCTCCGTTAATTAAATCAATTCCTAGGATTATATTAACATCGGCTAAATAACCTCCATTAAAACCTTTTTTTCTTGTACAGTTCATAGTTATTCAACATCTCACGAATTTACCAAATGTTCCTAATTAGACCTTAGATGACTCTAGTATCGTTAATCAGAAAGTTGTTAGACATTTTATTTAAACTTCTCATATTCTCTCTCAGAGTAGGAATGTTTGATTTGGGAGAATTTCATTCCTCTTGTCAAGACTCTTATTCTTAGAAACTTTTACGTAGTAAAATTTCTTTCTATAAGGAGATTCAACTCAAAGGAATTAATATGTGCTCTATGTGTTCTCCTTAGAGGATAACACTTTACATCTTTGTTTTGGGTGTTATATTACTCTTAAAATTTAATCTTGGCTTCAACAAGTTTTTCTAGGTTTGATTTTTCTCTCTCTTAATGATATTTTGCAGTTTCTCAAAGTTGTAGGTAGTCCTCTTGTAAAAGAAATTCGTGTAGAAGTTGTTACTTATGTTCTTTGGATGGTGTAGAGAATGTGAAATCATGCTAGGTTTCAACAAATTTAAATTTATATTTTTTTCATAGCACATCAAGATGTTAGGTAATTATTCTAAACATATAAATAATGATATTATTGACTTTTCGATCATGAATTTCTTTGGTATCCAAAGAATACCATCAAAAAGAAATTGGACATTAAGTCATTACCTCCAAAACTAATTTTTTTTTTTAGTAAATATATGATAGCGCTGATAAAAAGGAAAAAAAAAAGAAAAAAAAAGAGTAAATATATGATAGCTTCATGGCATATCATTAGCCGCAATTCATATAGCAATGGTGACATTACTGACAATTGAAACACCAATCTTTTTTCTTTGATCACAAAAAATAAATTAAATAAAATTAACAACTCATATAGTGTATTGAAAGCTTTTACCTATTATGAATTTGCAAAGAATGAATTAAATAAGAATGACACCTCATATAGTATATTGAAAGGTGTAGATAAATTGTAGAAACAAAGAAATAAGAAAGTTTTAAAAAATGGATGCGTAGTCTACATTGAAATCTTTACAATGGTAAAGTTGCAGGTTTGGTCATGGGTTACCTCTAAGGTAAGCTTAGCATGTTTCTCTTACTATGATTAGTGTCGGAAACCTTTAGTGTGCATTAGAACGATAAAAAAAATGTTAGAGGAACTAGGCTGGGGTGACCAGGTTTTCATAATGTTAGAGATGAAGTTTTTTTGTATTTTTGGGTATGGGGTAGATGTCGTAGCTTTTGTGCTGCACAGTTTTTTACAAGACGTAGAAGGAAGTTTTAACTTGGAGGAATTTGTTTTTATACAAGGATTGAAGTTTCTCTAAAATATCTCCATTATTTAACCTTCGTTGATAAAAAAAATATATTATGGGATAATTACAGAAGATAGTTGCAATTTTCTTTTTCCGGGCAAACAGTGGTATACATAGTTGCAATACTAAAAAAATAGGGCGATTATATTTTCACATCCCGTTCCACTTTACACCTACACTAAAATATTAATATTTATAATAAAAAAAATTTAAAAAAAAGAAAATGCCTTAATTAAAATATTAGACAAAATATAAAATGTTAAAATAATTTTTAAAATTAAAAAAATTAAAAATGATTAAAATATTAATATTTAGTGGGATGTAAAGTGGAGCAAATAGGTGTCAAACCATCATTTTCCAAAAAAATAATCATAAATTGATAACTCCATTTATTCATACAACCACATATTATTATTTTTATTCTCATGCTTCTCAAAGTTTATTTTCCATACTCAACCGCAGTGACCACTATTTAGAATCATGCAAGCATTAAGAACCACAACTAGACTACATTCACTATAACTACATCAGTACGTTGCATGTAAACATATAGATTTTAATAAAATAAACATTATAATTGCTATTATTTTCAGAGAGATAGATGCAAAATAGAAATATGTTAATATAACTTTTTATACCAATACTATCGTATTTGAATAGAGATTTTTTTTATGAGTTGAAGTAATTCCAGTACTCTTATTTATATTATCTTTTATTGTTGATTTAAAAACCTATGAGAAAAATCTAAAATGCTCTCTTCCTTAATTGCTTGCTTGAGTGCAAAATAAAATAAACAATATATAACGCTTGTATTATCCACGTATAACTCTTCTCTATCCGTATAGAACAGATAACTCCAAATCAGATTCTACGGATTTATAGAAGAACACTTTTTTTTCCTAACCAATTAAACAGGCTAAGTTGGAATGCGATGAAGTGCTGCATAAAGGAGCCATATAATCCTATAGTATCCAACAAGATTCTCAAATGACATGTTGTATAGGGTAAAAGTGAAACATGCGTGCATTGAGTTAACACTATGTCTGCTCTATCTTACAAGGAATATAGTATATATTTTGGACTGAAAATTGTAGAAAATAGAAACTAAGTGTTCTGATGGAACAGTGTTATCAGCACTGAAGTTAGTGCTATATACAAAAGAGCCAGAAGTGGGAACCTTATGATTCCAAGGATAGACGACATTGACTGATGAGCAACATGTTATCACGTGATGTATATCTGTAGTCATTGTGATGTTCACTTTTTTGCTGATAGTGATTCCATGCAAGCTTTGCCACTGCTTCTCCCCTAAAACTCAGAAGAGGACAAACTTCCTTTCTAAACCACACTTCCTTTGTCCGATTATACCACACTAATGTAACAGATCTCATCAAAACTCTGTGTTTTAACGAGAGTAGTAATAGGATGGATAAGCTCTTGAACGATCTTCGTGTTACACCTACATTTTACCAACATTGCATGTTCATTAAGGAAGGTGCCCTACAAGGAGAGGGTGAGATAAGAGAATATAAAAAATGATAGAGTCGAAGTTTCATAAAGTGGTTCATGAACTGAGTGAGTATAGGACAGGACTTGCCGAAGACAAGAAAGCACTTCTGTCTTTCAGACTTAACAATAGAGGCTTGTGAACCATTCAAATGAGATCACTTCAAAACCAGTGACCCTGAGATCATTTGGCCAAATCAAATCTCAATATTTATAAGTTGAAACTATTTTGAATATTTTCTATTTTGTATATAAGAAATGTGAAAGTTTCTTTTCACTTTTCAGAGTTTTTAGGCCTGAATAGTTACAATTACAATGACAAATAATAAGGTTTTAGGACCTCCAACAAGTTGCAGTGGTATATATCAATCACATCATTAGTTATTTTCATATCTTAATGAAACTACAACCGTGACTGTGATTGGTAAATTAAAATCTTTACAGAGCATATTTCACGAGAACAAGCCTACAAGTCACAATTTATATATGTTTGTGATGGAATCAAGAGGTTTATTATTGTTTGAAGTAGTTTAGAATTGTTTGAGTAACATTGGGTAATACTTATTTTTAATGCATTAGTTATTATTAATGATATTCAAATTTTGATAAATATATATATATATATATTATTTCATATTATTATAAAAAAATTATTAAATAAAAATTAATTATTTATTATATTAACTAAATTAGATATTATTTTTAATTATTGATATCTAAAGTAGTTTTTGTTATTAATAAAATTTATAAATTAGTTTTTAAATTAATATCTCTAATTAGTTATTGGTATATATTTTTTTAAACAAATAAAATATTTTGAAAAAAACATGTTAATTTTAAAATAATAGACTTTAAAATATTTTTTAAAGTTTTTCAAAAGACATTATTTTAATATTAATTGTAATAATGTTAAAAAAATGTTAATAATAATAAATAATTGAACCACCTTTAGAAGCAAACGGAAAGTTTATTATAACAACTTAGCCTCACCATGTCAATTTTGTTCAACTAAATGCAATATGCCCAAGAAAGAAAAAGAAATGATAATAAAGAAATTAACAAAGTGGTGCATTATGCAAATGACAAATTAGAATTAAAGTCTCATGATTGAAATAAATGAGCGATGTCACATTTATTTATTTTTACAGATAACGTTGAGTTATATTCGTTCAAAATGATTCGGTTACACCTCACGTATTTCTTTTCAAACAATTTAGCATTATCCATTTATTTTGTTCGTGAAGAAGTTGTAATATTCTTGTGTTGTCTTAAACAAAAGGGCTAAGGAATATTGTGTGAAAAGGCAAACCAAGTGACGAGACACGACACATGAATAACTTAGAGATGATGTGCAAAAAAGACACAAAAAGTTTTCAAACAATGAACTCGCTCATGTATATTGAGTTCAGATTCCTTCTATAACAAACCCTGTCCCTTCAACATCATTCTGCCAGATTGATGCTTTTATAAACATTATATATATAAACTAGAGTTTGATCATAGGTTGTGGTCAAATTTCAGACTATAGAAAGATCCAAACTGAAAATTAATATGTTTAACACATTCAATTAAATAATGGTTAAGTATATTTTTCCAGAAATTAATCTAAATTTTAAATTATCGACATATTTATATAATGAAAATAATTTATTTCGTATACAAAATTGATTCGATCTAAGATTCTACTTCATCAAAGTGATTATAGTATACATCAATTTAAAATAAAATAAAAAATCTAAAAAAAATATTAATAATTTTTTTAAAAAAATTAACAATTATTTCATATTCAGAATAACTTATTCCAATCAATTCCATAATACAAATATATAGATGCTTTAAAGCTTAGATCAAGGAAACAAAAATTGTGTTATAATACTAAAACCAAAAACATATTTAACCCATTAAATAAATAAGATAACTGTTTAAGGTTTCAAAAGTTTATAAGGTTGATTTTCTTAAAAATTTAATTGATATAAACTATTAAAATATGGATATTTTTTTATATCTGGTTCAATATTTTATACGGCTAATATATTTTATTTTTTTATATTTTTCTTATAAATTTCAATTATTTTTTTAAAAGAATCACTTAACGGTTATCAAATTATTTTTTCTTTACTTATTTGTTCAATTATCTTTTAATTTTAAATAAATTTTTATTAATTCATATTTTATCTCTTCATTTCCCTTTACTTTACATCAAAGTGGCAAAAATCACTACAAGAAAATCATGAAATAGAAACCAATTTTTAGAGACCAAAATAATTAGTTGCAATAGTAACTAAATTATAGACCATTTTAGAAACTAAAAAAATTCTAAATTAGTTTTTATTATTGATAAATAGTTTCTAAATTGGTATATAATTAGCAATTAAGGTTTTTTGCTACCAATTAAGAATATTAATAATATGAATATAATATTAATAATATAAATATAATTTATATTATTATTATTAATATAATAATAATAATTATTATTATTATTATTATTTATATTATTATTATTAATAATAATAAGTATAAATTATATTAATAATAATAAGTATAATAAAAATCGTAATATGACCAAAAAAACTTGTGTAGTGATTAATGATTCTTTGGTCACTCAACATGCAAATAGATGGTGGAAGAGGCTAAAATTAAAAATAAAACATGTGTAATAGTCAAGGTGAATTTTGGAAAGGTTTATGACTTGGTTAGGTGGGATTATCTTAATTACATGATGGAGCGATTAAATTTTTGCAATAAGTGGATTATGTGGATGAAGGAATGTTTGGAATCATCTACAATTTCAGTACTAGTGAATGGAAGTCCTACTAAAAAATTCATACCAACAAAAAGACTAAAACAGGGAACCATTAGCTCCATTTATGTTTTTAATAGCACTAAAAGGCTTATTGGGAATTGTAAGACAAGAAAGCCAAAAATATATGATAAAAAGTAAGAAAGTAGGTGAAAATGAAGTTGAGATTAATATATTAAAATTGGTTGATAACACATTATTCATATGTATTTTCAGAATATAGTGGTTATAAAAAGTATCATTAGGTGCTTCAGAATTGTGTGTAGGCTTAAATTAAACTTCTACATAACCATTATTCTTCACTACAAGAAAAATTCAATTTATCTAAACTGCAGCAGATGAGATTCATAATAATACAGCTATTAAGGGAGTGTGGAAGTGCATAAGGTATTTGCAATGAATGGGATCCGAAGCAAGGTTCCTTCAGATAACTCAAAGAAAATTTAACCACTACACCAAACAAATGCTTTAATATGATTATGATTTTTATTATACTTATTATTATTAATAATATTAATATTAATAATATGAATATTAATACTAATAATATTAGTAATATTAATAATATTCATAATAATATTAATAATATTTATACATTTTCTTTTGTTCAACTTAAAATATTTATTAAATCAACTTAAAATATCTTCTTTTGTTCATCAAGTCAGTCAATTTATACATTTTCTTCGCCATCTAAAATCGACAGGGGTTTGTCGTGTAATTGCCTATATGAAAGGAACATATCAATGAAGTTTATTATTTCTCATGGTGACAACTCTTAAATTGATAGCTTATGATAATGTTGATTGGGTTGGGTTTATTGATACTCAATGATTTGTTGCTTGGTTGGTGGTTATTTCTTAACTACTCATTGATCGAAAATTAAGAAACAAGCACAAATTTCGAAGTCATTTAATAAATTAAGGCATCATTCCATGTGTATTGCTTGTTCTAAAATAATTTGGTTTCATGATATTTTAGTTGAACTTGGGTTTCCTCAAGTAAATTCAATCCCTCTTTATGCTAACAATACAAAATTGATTCAGATTGTTGCAATCTAATATTCCAATGAGTAAATCACGCATATTGAAATAGATTGTCACTCTATTTGTGAGTCTTATGATGAACATGTATCAATCCTTCACATCAATATCAATATTTTTTATTTTAAAATTTATTTACTTTAGTCACAGCTATTATATGTCTCTATACCAGATTTATTTTCTCATTTAAATTGAATTGAGCCAGTTTAAGATATTAAAAGTGCCAAAAAATGAAACAATGATGAGCTAAAGCAACAGATTTTCTCAGCTAGTATCAAATACAGTGGTGAAGATGAATATCACAACTTACACTAAGATATGGAAAGTCATAAGAAACTTTAGGGAAACAAAGTGAAATGTCAAAATTCTAATGACAATGAATGAGTTCTTATACTGTTAATCTGAGGTGATTAACAGGTACATGGTTCCAACCCCAAACACATGAGAAGTAGGAGATGAGTGAAACATGTGCAGAAAGCAAGGATGTTGGAAGAGTGGGAAGCAATTCAAGATGCAAACTGGCGTTGAGAGTCAGTGACTCTGGTGGCATAGTATCGAGCAATGAAATCAGAAGCTTTTCTGTCAATGCCAGGCTCAGCGACCCAACGTCCTCTGTCTTCATCACTTGCAAACATCCTTCTCCCACTTCCTCCTTCTCTGTACTCTTCATAACTATTCCCACTTGAGAAACATGCCTTCAACATACTCCCTAAGGAGCAACTG
>Ga0123342_1010550_pt1 | contig 10524 bp, 6 predicted proteins | sample Turbeawhitnodule_FD_89960 | JGI IMG/M metagenome (GOLD analysis project Ga0123342, IMG submission 89960) | Root nodule microbial communities of legume samples collected from Mexico - Turtle bean Mexico white nodule | ecosystem: Host-associated > Plants > Roots > Nodule | place: Mexico: Nepantla... | reverse complement strand
CTAAGTTCCTTGAGAGACGTGGTATTTGTGCTCAATACACAATGTCAGGTACACCACAACAAAATGGTGTTTCAGAAAGGCGTAATCGAACCTTAATGGATATGGTTAGGAGCATGTTAAGTAGAGCATGTTAAGTAAGTCAACTGTACCTATTTCATTGTGGATGTATGCTTTAAAAACTACCATGTATCTATTGAACAGGGTTCCTAGTAAGGCAGTTCAAAAGACACCTTTTGAATTGTGGACAGGAAGGAAACTCAGTTTGAGACACCTGCATGTTTGGGGATGTCAGGCAGAAGTTAGAATATACAATCCACAAGAAAAGAAATTGGATGCAAGAACAATCAGTGGAAACGTACGAGTTAGTATCTGAATTTTACAGTTTAATGTGGAATGGATCTTAAAAAAAGTTAGAACTCCTTAGCTAATCTTAAATATATGATCCCAATAAATTATATAGAAGTGTTTTTTTTATCATGTGGTAAGTAGAGGATATTAATAAATTTTAATCAATGTTAATATAACATCTCTTAGTTATATTTCCCTATCCATAAGTTATATTAATAAGATGTGGGGATAATATTATTTTTGTTCAATTATTATGATGCAGGCATGCAGGGCCACAGATATATCCCCTCCCCATAAGGTTGTTGCCTTGTCTTTGGCTAAAAAGCACCTTTATTGACGTGATTTTCAGGTAACAAAGTGATAATGGAATACAAGTAATGTTTTGGCTCAACGTGCTTGTCATCAATATTATTAATAACATTTTATGGTCAATGTAATATTAAGAGGAGATGATTTTTCATGTGAATTGTGTGTTGAAGTTTTTTTTTTTTACGGTTTACTATAAGAAAATAATTAAAAAAAAATATTTTTTTATAAAGTTATTAATTATTAAATTAGATATTATTTAAAAAATTAAACAAATTATTAGTATTTAAAATAATTTTTATTATTAATAAATAATTTTTAAATTGATATCTTAGATACTAAACTTTTTATATATTTCAAAAATTATTTATTAATAATAAAAATCATAAAATAATATTTAATTTAATTAATATAATAATTAAATATTTTTTTAAATTAATTTTTATTTAATAATTTTTTTAGTGGTTATTTTAGATTATTTTATGTTTGGTTGTAGAAAACCATCTAAATTTAGGTGGCATAAAAAGTTTAAATAATTGATATACTTTTTTTTTATCTTAGTTAATTTTAACACACATAAATGTAATATTATTGTTTAGTTCTTGTTATTTATTAGACATCTCAAATTTTTTATCCAACCAACTTCTAACTAGTTTATCCACTAAAAATTTATTAAATAAAAATTAGTTTTACACAAAATATTTAATTATTATATTAATTAAAGTAGACACCATATTATAAACTTTAAAAAATTATTAATATATAAAATAGTTTTTATTTTTAACTTAATTAATTTAATTAATTGTTTTTTATTTTAAAATTAGTTTTTATTTAATAATTTTCTAAGTAATATCCTCACTCTTTTATTTACGATACAATAAACTACTGACAAAACTACTGACAAATAAAGTTAAATTTAAAATTGAAGTGATTGTATTAGCTGGATAAAGAAAACCAAACTTTTATCATCATCTTTTATTTTTTCAATTTTGTTAAACTATTTTAAATGTTTATAATTTTATTTTTTTAAACTGAGTCATTGTAAATTTGTCAAATTTATAATGACAACATAATTTCGTCCCTTGTGCTATGTTGTTATTTTTGTGAATAAATAAATTTTAATTAATAACATGTCATTTTACTTAAATTTTCATTGTTGTGACGTTGTTATTATTAATATAATGAATGAGATTATATTAGTTTATTTTTTAAAATAGTGAAACCAAGCTAAAAAGGTTTAAAATAATAAAAAAATAATAGAATGAAACTAAAAAATAATAATAAATAAGAAAAGCTATTAAACTAATTTTAAAATAACACTTTTTGTTTTATTGGACCGAATTTAACTAGCCTATTACTAAACTTTAGACTTTATTTAAGAAACCTTAAACACATAAATATCATCATACCCTCCCCTAAATTTTTTTATACACAATTTTCGTATAACATACACCATCACAAAAATTTATGATAATCTTAAAAAGTTCTAAAGTTAAGCATGTGTTACCTTTAATTATAATTAAATTAATAAACCATAAATGTGAAAGTATCATGTCAACTTATAGCTATATGTTAGACTAAGCTCTTACTCACATTGTTTAGTTTTATGACATGTTTTGATAAATAGTTTATTTATTTGATTTTTTATTACACAAATTTCACTTCATAGAATAAATTAAATGCAGCATGAAACTAGGCTATATATATGTATAGTAGTAGATATAGAAGAATAATCATAAATGCTCTTATTAAATTTTTCGTATGGTAGGTATTAAATACATTTATATTTTCAAGACTTTAAATGTTTTATTAAATACATTTAATATTTTCTGGATAGTAGGAAAATGAAATATTAGTCAATACCTAAGGTAATAATAAAAAGGGAATAGGTTGAAGTTTTAATTTTCGACATAAAGAAGTTAACATTTTATTATATGCCCACTGCTGTAAAAAAATTAATAGTGAACCTCTTTATCTCAATAGTTTAAACTCAATAAATTTTCTTAACTCCCATTATTTAAATCTTAATCACTTATCTTTATTGAGCATGCAATTTAATTTCCAGTTTCCTTTTAGCCATGCAATTTGCCATCCACTTGTGGCAAGGGGCATCCCACATTAATGATATATTTTGGGTTTCCCTAGCTTGCCGTCAAAGTGAAATCAGAAATTCATTATGGTGTGAATCAGAATAAGCAATTCAAGGTGAAGAAGAAGACAAGGATTTGAAATTTAAATCAATTAAAAATAGAGAAAAAAGATAAATTTTGAATTTTACTTTTAATTTTTTCATACAAATTATTATAATTGTTTAAGAATTATTTTCTTGTAATTATCCCTTTGTCTTAAAATTGGAGGTAGAGTAAGGAGTAATTAACATAAAAATAGAAAAAATGTTAAATGTGTTCTTCGTCCATGTAAAATTAGTTTTGCTTTTTATCTAAACTTTATACCTTCTAAGTATTGGTAATAAAAAATTAGATGGATAATTATCAGTATTCTTAGATGGTGTGAATTATAATGTTAAAATATTTCATGATAATTCAGATATTTTATAATACTATAATACAATTCACATTATAAAATCCATTTGTTACATAAAAAAATATTAATAAAAATTTATTTTAATAGTTTTTTATTATAAATATAAAAAATCAAAAGTTTAAACTAGAAGAAAAATCAAATTGACGTAATAATACATTAATAAAAAACATACTTAACCCTACAAAAATAAAATGCACATTTTATATTAAAAAAATATGGTATAAGTTATTTTCTTAAAGTGAATTACTATTATATGCATACAAATGCTTTCAAAACAGTCAATATAAAAATAATAAATTTGTTAAGGAAAGTATAATTGTTGATAGGTTGGAGTTTCCAAATATAAATATAATTTAGTAATATTAATTAGGAAATGTTTTGATGAATTAATTAGTTTCAAAAGTGGAGGGTTGTAGCATGGTAATTGGATTAAAAGTGGAGCCCATTTAAGTAATATAGTTTTTGAAGCTAAGTGTCAGAGTCTTCCCACGTTCCCGCACTCACATCCATAACCATTTTGAAAAATAACGCATCAAAATCATTTCAAATCCACAACTTATTTTAATATTCAAATTATTATATTTAGTTTATTCATTTATTATACTATTCTTCCATTTAATTTTCTTTCGTAAGTTCAAATAAATAATAATACTATAATATTTTTTGGCCTGTAAGATGCAAACGGTTTGCCGAAGGAAGGAATTAAGAATATTGGAAGAGTAGTTAGTTGCGTCGCCAACTCATCGGAAAATTTGAATTTCTGGGCAGAAAGGAAATAAAAGGCATCATCACCTCCTACAGCGACAACAAGGACAAACTTAAAAGTTCCTGTTCTGTTTTCAGGAACACGATTTGCAACGATAAACGTTTCATTCCGTTTTGCAAAGAACAGAGCAGAGCAACACTCGCAATAGCGAATTTTCCCAAATTGTTCGTGTTCGGTGTTTCTGCCCTTTTTTTATCTCTCTCCTATCTTTTTTTTGATTTCTCTCTCTTTCGCTCTGTCTTTGAGACTCTGAGGAGGTTTGTTTTTGTTTCTCGTTCGCAACAACCTCAACCTCCTCATTCAAACCTCGGAACTTTCGCTTTCAGCCATGGAAACCTTCATCGTTCCTCGATTTGGCAAATGCACCTCTGGAGTTCGTTTTCGAAGGTTTTATTGATTGCTCCAACGACCCTTTTCGTTCTTCTTCTCACCCTTTTCGACCTTATCATTTTGAACAACCTCCGGAGAAAAAAATACATTTTTTTTTTCATTTTTATTGTCATTTTCCGCGTCAATTCTGAAATGGGTTGGTGGAATCAGCAGATGGGGTGTTGAAGATTGAAAAATCTCGAGTTGGGTTGGGTATGAGAGTTTCTGAATTTGAGGGAAACGTTGTGAAATTTGGGTGAATTTTGTTGATTGAGGTTTTCAAGATGATGTTATCTGCTTCGATGTCTGCTCTAACGAGGAGTTCGCTGGAGGAGATGCTCGAGTCACTTCGCAAGAGAGACGAGGAAGAGAGGCCGAAGGACTTGCCGCCGGCATTGCCGTCACGGCCGCAGTCGAGGGCGCGGATGCCGCCGGCGAGGAGGTCGTTGCCTAATAGCTTCAAGGTTAATGGCGAAAATGATGCGATGGGACACCGAAGGAAGGGTAGTTTTGGGTCCAAGAAGGTCAAGTTGCATGTGGAATCCCCTTATGAAGTCATATCAGAAGAGAAAGTGGGTGAACAAATATCACCGTGTCCGGTTCCAACTGCAAATGATTCTTCTACTGATTGTGAAGCTCCTCCTCAGTCTGAAGAGTTGGAGGATGATAACGTTGCTTATTTCATAAAAAAGGTAATTGGGGACTTGAAAATGTCTATGATCATTAATAGTGATAATTAAGAACTGGTTGATTAATGGATTGGAGTTTTAAAAGCAATTCTCAGTGTTTTGAAATCCTGAGCTTGTTTTCAGTTGTCTGCCTTTTTGTGTGTTACGTTTTTTAGTCAGAGAATGGTAAGTTTTTGGTGTTTGGATAAAAATAATGAGCTTGAATGAAATGTGGAAGTTGGCGTTTAAAAAAACTGTAATTTGTAATTGTAACACTACTGCACAATCTTTTCCGAATTGCAAATAGAAATAGACTCCACTCATGTCAATTAGATTAGATATCTGTTTGGCTAATTTAAAATTTTAATTAAAAATTGGCTGATGTTTAGATTCACAGATTTTATTTGTTTGATGTTTCATATCGGCAACACTTATGCATAGGTAAATTGTTTGTGGCATGCATAGCGTACTTTCAGCTCAATTTTCTTTCTGTTTATTGTGTTTCCTAAGCCTCCCTACTCGTGGAAAATATGAAAGTTCGTTTTAACTTTTTACTTGAGGAGAATGTTCGTTTGCGGCTTTTATCTATTTGTATATCAGCATGTTTATGGCATGTCTTGTCTGTTAAATTTATTTTCTGTTTTTTGGTTTTTTCCACAGAAACTTCATGTTTGGTGTAGGCAACCAAAGGGGAAGTGGGAGCTGGGAATGATACAGTCAACTTCTGGAGAGGAAGCATCTGTTTCTCTCTCAAATGGAAATGTGAATTTCTGAGCCTTTTTTTGTCTTTCAAAAGTAGTATTCATTATCGAATATGCAAAGTAACATGTGATTTGGGCCATTGGGTTGTTACTGCAGGTTATGCAAGTGGCCAGGTCAGACCTCCTACCAGCTAATCCTGATATTTTAGAGGGTATTGAAGATCTTATACAGCTCAGTTATTTAAATGAGCCTTCAGTTCTTCACAATCTTCAGTATAGATATACTCAGGATATGATTTATGTAGGTCTGCTGCTTTGGCTTGTTTTTCCTACCCAGTTGATTATCTATCTATTCTCATATGCTGTTTGTACTCCTTGTATGCAGAGTAAAGCAGGGCCAATTTTAATTGCACTCAATCCTTTCAAAAATGTCCAAGTTTATGGAATTGATTATGTCTCAGCTTATAGGCAGAAACTTACGGATAGTCCTCATGTTTATGCTTTGGCAGATGCAGCTTATAATGAGATGATGAGAGGTGGATGAAATTACTATTTTTAGTCCCCTTCTTGAAACCTGTATAATGTAGTTGTCTGATTTGAAGTTTCTGTTTGCACATTGTACATTGCAGATGAAGCAAATCAGTCTATTATCATAAGGTTAGCACTCAGCACATTAAGCAGTCTATTTCTTGCACGCCTCTTAATATATGTTTCTGAACTTAATATCATTAAAATTTGTAGTAATAAGATGGTATAACCACTGGTATACTTGTTAATTGCTGTCATAAATTTGTTTACAGTGGTGAAAGTGGAGCTGGGAAAACAGAGACCGCCAAAGTTGCTATGCAATACTTAGCTGCTATTGGTGGTGGCTGTTCAGGAATAGAAAATGAAATCCTTCAGACAAATTATATTCTAGAAGCTTTTGGGAATGCAAAAACATCTAGGAATGATAACTCTAGCAGATTTGTGAGTTTGCATTTCTTTTCATTGTAGTGGAAGGAACTTACTCCACTGTTCTTGTTCTATAAGTTTTCTTTTTGGAGATTTGCAAATTTGTGGATGTTGTCTACTGGCTGAGCAGTTTAGTTGATATATGTTTATAATTTGGTGCAGGGGAAGTTGATTGAAATTCATTTCAGTGCAATGGGGAAAATTTGTGGGGCAAAAGTTCAAACATGTAAGATTACTCCAGTTAAATGTTACATAAAATTAGCTCTTTTCTTTTCTTCTTTTTTGAATTTACTGACCTGACTCATTTGGGTGGTTTTGGTGTTTCTCATATGTCAATTCCTATATGCTAACTTGAACAGTTCTGTTAGAAAAGGTAACTTGTAATGCCCTATTTGAACAAGAGTGTGGATCTGAAATATTATTATTCTTCATTTCTGAAACCATCTTTTCTCTTGTGGCCAGTCAAGAGTTGTTCAACTTGCCTTGGGCGAGAGGTCATATCACATATTTTATCAACTTTGTGCGGGATCTTCATCCGATCTAAAAGGTGCATTTTCCATGTGATATATCTATTAATTTGTATACTTCTGTGCACCTTTGAGATAATCCATTTGAATGACCGTTCACTGCTATTATCCCCTATTATCATCTGCAAAGATGGCCTCTGCCCTATAAACTTATTTACAAGTTTTAAATGGATTGTTCATTTTATATTGAAATTCATGGACACCAATTTCTGTGTGTGACGTGATAAGTTGCCTTCTCATTTTGATAAACCGTATGGAATTATTTTCTTTTCCTGTGCAGAAAGACTGAATCTTAGGGCGGCTAGCGAATATAAATATCTTAACCAAAGTGACTTCACAACAATTGATGGTGTTGATGATGCTAAAAAGTTTAATAAATTGATGGTATATTATTTTACAACTCAGTTTTGAACATTAGCTTCTTTAATGTTATGTACAGCCTCCTAAGATCTCATGTCATTTTTCCTCCTTTTGAATGTGTTTTTTCCTCAGAAAGCATTGGATGTTATTCGAATGTGCAAAGAGGATCAAGAGCTAGCTTTTAAGATGCTGGCTGCGATACTATGGTTGGGAAATATAACATTCCAGGACACTGATAATGAAAATCACATTGAGGTGGTGAATGATGAAGGTAATGGTTAAGGTGTTCCATGTGGTCAGGAATATGGTCTAAAAGTCTATAAAATGATGAACTATCCTCCTCCCTTGATTCATATTGTCTATGACTAACATAGTAACATAAAGGATATATGTAAAACTTCAGTTACTAATAATGACTTTTGTTTCTCTTTTCTCTTGGCAGCTGTAACAAATGCTGCTGTGCTCATGGGTTGCAGATCCCAGGAGCTAATGGCAGCGTTATCTACCCATAAAATCCAAGCTGGCAAGGATACTATTACCAAGACATTGACCTTGCGGCAGGTCTGTGTATTACTTGAACAATTCAATTGATCAATTTTTCTGTTTCCTAATTGTATTATACTATTATATTATATCCAATTTTTTTATTCTATATTCAGGCAATTGATGCAAGAGATGCAATAGCAAAATTTATCTATGCAAGCTTGTTTGACTGGCTTGTAGAACAAGTTAATAAGTCACTTCAAGTGGGTAAACGATGTACTGGGAGATCCATAAGTATCCTTGATATTTATGGATTTGAGTCATTCCAGGTATGCAGTTTCTATTAACGTGTTTATTCATGTTTCATGTATTATTTTCTATTTTTTTCAATTGTTTATCAATTTTCTTTGCAGAATAACAGCTTTGAACAATTTTGTATAAACTATGCCAATGAGAGGCTTCAACAACATTTCAATCGGCATCTGTTTAAACTTGAGCAGGAGGTCAGAATCTATGTTAAACTTTACTTTGGTAAAAAAATTGTCATTGTGTAATATATAAGTGTACGTATTTTATTTCCATGTTTAAGATTCCTGGTTGCTTTCATGCCTGGTATGGTTGTATCTTTTATTCAAAAGCAATAGTGTGATATAATCCAGAAATATAGTTTGTGTGTATGTAAAAGGTGTTATCACTTCTGTTATCTTTCGAGAATGAGGGAGGGATTTGGTGAAGACTTTACCGAAGTTTTGGTCTGTATAGTACATGACTTGTAAAATGTCGTGTCATACTAAAATTTCTCTCAACAAGAAACCTTTGATGTACAAACGATAGCTCAGCTTAATCCTGAGTTCGTGACTTACCAATCTGAATCACTGTGTTGTTTACTTCAGTAAATTGCCTGTCACACGATGGAAGAAAAAACTATAATACAACAAAAAGGCTGGTGTTGCATCATATGCTGTGTGTAATAGTCTTTGTATGCTTCATAGCAACATTGCAATTTACATGTTTCAGGACTATGAATTAGATGGCATTGATTGGACCAAAGTAGATTTTGAGGACAACCAAGTGTGTTTGGATCTTTTTGAAAAGGTATTTACATGATTTAAGATTTCTGAAATTTTATAGCTATTCTTTTCCTAGGCAGTACTATTTTTTACACTGCAGATTATTTTAAAAATCATATTATGCTCAAGTCCTAGTGTTGGAGTTCACAGTATTCTATGTGGCTAATTTTTTCATTATTTACTCTGGTGTATAATGTGCAGAAGCCTCTTGGGCTGTTCTCTTTGTTGGACGAGGAATCAAATTTCCCCAGGGCCACTGATCTAACACTAGCCAACAAACTTAAGCAGCACCTGCACGCTAATCCTTGCTTTAAAGGGGAAAGAGGCAGGGCTTTTGGTGTCTGTCATTATGCTGGGGAGGTTAGTATCAGTTCATATTGATCTTTGAAAGTTAACTCCTCTAAAATCTATTGCTTGTGATTTTTAAAGTCAAATTGATAAATTTAATTACTTCAAAATATTTGGCTGAAGTTTTTAAAGTTGAATTATCCTTAAATTTACTGGTTTACGCGTTGTGTTAATTTTCAAAATAGTGATCCTGGAGTATTGTAGTATGAACCATAAACCTAGTACATTTGATGTTATACTGTAAGAGTAGCATTACTGATAATTAATATCTTTGTAATTTGTCTGTTTGAACTAATATAATCATTTATAGCCTGTGTTTTGTAAAATCTAAGTTTTCTAATGTGATTATAGTTATTTTTAAATATAATAGTATATTTCTCTCTTTCAAACACCTCCCAGAAAACTATGCTTATTTAGTTTCTTCTATTGCTTGCAATTCAATATCAAAACTGAATGTTGGGTTGCTTTATCTTTGACGTGAGAAATTTTATGACACAATTTTCATTCTGATATTAAACACAGTTTTACTTTCAGACGAAAAATGTTTTAACCAAAGGTTTTTGTCGTAGCCTGTTATGATCAATTCCTGCTTTATGATTTTTGTTTTTCCTAGGCTGTCATATATGCAGAATGCATACCATGGAAGTCAATTTTGTATTTCTATTTCTGACTATTCTAATATGTGGTCCTCTATTAGGTTTTGTATGATACAAGTGGCTTCCTAGAAAAGAATAGAGATCCACTACCATCTGATTCCATTCAACTACTGTCATCATGTAGTTGTGAACTGCTTCAGTTGTTCTCCAAGATGTTTAATCAGACTCAGAAGCAATCGAATTCCTTGCATGGAGGTGCTCTGGACTCACAAAAGCAGAGTGTTGGCACAAAGTTCAAGGTATTCGTGTAGCATTACTTGAACTTGTTAACCATCTTTAATATTTGGAAATAAATGATTTCAATGTTGTTGATATGTGGTGATGTAGTCCATAGTAGTTTTTTTTTTTTTTTTTTTATTATCTTTTAGTCCCTAGTTGTTTTTTTTTTTTTTTTTTTGTTTCTTTTTGTACAAAATGATTCGGT
>Ga0123342_1010548_pt1 | contig 10527 bp, 5 predicted proteins | sample Turbeawhitnodule_FD_89960 | JGI IMG/M metagenome (GOLD analysis project Ga0123342, IMG submission 89960) | Root nodule microbial communities of legume samples collected from Mexico - Turtle bean Mexico white nodule | ecosystem: Host-associated > Plants > Roots > Nodule | place: Mexico: Nepantla... | reverse complement strand
CCTCATTTGTGCCACCATTCAAAAGAGGTTCCTGAATACCGTTATTTTCTTTTTCTCGAACGTGGCCTTTGCTTTTCACAAAATACCCCACGTAACAGAATAACAAACCAACACAAGTGAAAACCACATCACAAACCAAGTACTGAGTTGGCAAAGCAACGCGTCTCTCTGATATAACAACAATGTCCACCACGAAGCAATAGCAAGAAACAGAGAGGTACAAGACGCACCAAGCTCTGAAAAGGAATGAGAACCTTCTTTCGCCTGAACTGAAGAACCCCTTGTTCAAGCAAACACAAACAACGCCCCACGCAACTGTTTTGAGCACCAAATCCAAAAGGGTCACGAGCTCTTCTTCTGACCAACCACTAGAGTACCAGTAGAAGTAACTAAACAAACAGAGGAGAAAACTGAAAGCAGAAACACCCAGAGAACAAAACACGGTTGTTTTGAAGAGGGTGTCGTCGTGCTTCTCCTTAGACTCATCCCTGACACGTGTAGTGAAATTCTTCCAAACCAGTGACAGTGGAACCGCGACGAGCAACAGAAGGTGGAGGAAGCCTGATAAGCAATGAAGGAAAACGGGTTGGAGGAGAACATCGTTGGAAAGGTGTATGTAGGACAACATGGTAGTTAAAATGAAGAACAAAAACAAAATTTGCTGAACTCAAAATGAGATGTGTACTTGGAAGAATGGGACAGTAAAAGACAGTTTGAAGATTTTGTGGTTATAAGCAGTGGAAATTGATTGCCGAAAAGTGTAGTAAAAGATGTAAGAGAGAAAGAGTAAAAAAAAAATGGGTTCGTTAGGAAGATGGTAACTTGGTTGACAAGACTCTGAGTTTAGTTGAAGGAACAAAATAGTAGAAGAGACAAAAGCGTGGCATTCCCAGAAAAAGGAACAAGCTTGGAAAAAAAAATTACCATTAAAAAGAAACACAGTTTCTAATTCTTTTTTTATTTTATTGTTGTCGGTTCAGGTAGAAGGTGACGTGAAATTAAGATACAGTACACTTTAAAAGATATTTCAACTCTTAAGAAAAAAATATTAATATCAATTTGTTCAATACCTAATGTAATTCAAATTCTACAAATCATCATACTAATCCTCAAATAAAATACATAATAAAATATATCAACACAAATTATCTACCCTATAAGATTCTTACAACCCAGTGTTGAGTCTTAATATAAGTGAATCCTTTGAGTTGGTAGTAAAAAAAGGAAACATGATTGATGTGGATTCCTATCACTCACCACTACCTACAACTTAAAGCTTTGAACACTCTATTGCTTACTTCATCACACTCTCAACTTATTTCCACATCATACATAGTTCTGTCACAACTTTTTATTATCTAATAACTTCTTTCTTATTGAGAATTGATTTCATTACTCATCTTAATCACTTTGCATCAGACAAACATTTCTTTTTTAACTTTTTTCTTCTTCTGCATTACAGTATATTATACACTCAAATCTTATATTACAGCCTTAAATATAAGAATAGATAAACATGTGTATAATGATAAATCTTGAAAATCTTTATCTTGTATGTAAATTCTACTAAAGAAAATATATATTGTATGTTACCATTTGGTTTCCATTTATATTTTTTTTTAAAAGAAACCAGTTAATTTGTTTAGAGTAAAAGTGATTTAAATTAAATTAAATTTTAATATTTATTATTTAAGTTAAAAAATTATAAATAAAAAAACTAATTATTTGAATTTCATTTCACAAAAATTATCCCCAGTAGTTTTTAAAATAATTATTAATTTTTTCTTAGATTTTAGTCTACCTTAGATAATACCATAATGTTAATTTTTATTATTATTATAAGTTATTTTACATTAACAAAATTGATTATTATTTATCTTTTTTTTACTTTGTTCTCATTTTGAGTAAATTCAAAATGAAGTTTTATTTTTTACATAATTATTTTTTATTCAAAATTCATGTTTGATCTGAAGTTGTTTTTAAGTAAGTTTCTCTGCTACCTTATCTTTTAAGTTAGTTGTGGGAAATTGAATGCCTAGGCATAGGGCTTTGTGTTGTTTTTCAAGCAAAGATGAATCTCCATTAGTTTAACAATGTTTTGAGTGTTGATAGAAGTGATTTATGTACAAGTATAACATTTCTATAAGAGTAGTGGACTTTGACGCTTAGACTTGATTTAAAATGTTAAAAAAGTTAAGAGAAGTTGGTTTTATTTATGGTAGTGCCTTAAGGTAGAAGATTTGAATTGTTTCTATTTCGTAAAATGCCTTTTTTTATGAAAATGATTGAATTTACATGTTTTGAAAATGTAAAAATATAAAAGTTTTATTAATTATGATTTTGATATTGTAAAGGTTATGCAAAAATAATGATTTATGTAGTGAATTGTTTGTGTTTGATATAGTTATCAAAGTTGTTGATAAAATTGGTTGGTTTGAATTTAAGTTTAAAATTATTTGAGATATATGTTTATTAAATATAACAATGATTTTTAATATAGATAAGTTTTGATATATCAGATTTGAGTAAAATTATTAGATGGAAATGTATATTTTAAACATATTTAGTGTGTACAAAAATTAAGTGTTATAGTTGTTTATTTTAGAAAAAGTTGGAATTTTTTTTAAGTGAAATTTTTTTGAAGATCAGTGAAGTTGCTTTCGAGCAATTTTCTCTAAAGTAATTTTTGTTTGAAATTTTGTAAAGTTGTTTTTCGAATATTTTTGCTCAAACAAAATTTAAATGGAAAATGTAGTTATTTTTTGAGACAATTTTCATTTTAATAAGAAAAAAATAAACTTCTTTGATTTTGAAATGTATATTACTTTAATAATGATGTGAGTTGATTTTAGAATTGTTCATTTTTTGTGACACTTCACTTAGATTGAGATTTTTAGCAAGAATATGGTGAGAACTCTAATAAGATCCCCACTGGACACGAACTTAACCAAGTGGTTAAGTAAGTGTGAAGGTTCACTTCACAAGAGTAAAAGAAAAATACAATTATAAGGTAAACATTGTGTGGAATTAAAGAACATGAAAAGGAAAGCCAAATAGAATTGTTGAATGGAAACAAGGAAACAAAACAAGAACATAAAAACAAAGAGTAAAAATGGAATGACAATGGAAGAAAAGATGAAGGAAGGAGAAAACTTATGTGATGGATTTGAGAAGTGGAACACGCCACTTGGAGTGTGGTTGACCTCTAAGATAAGTGATACTAGCCGCCACTTGAGAGCTCTCAATTACACACAAGATAAGACCTAAATGCTAAGAGTAATTCAAACCTCACTAACACCTCACACAAATTGTGCAAAGTAACTTTTCTTCTATTAATTTCAACTTGAAAAATAGACTAGGTAGGCCTCTTATTTATAGGTGAAGGAGCCTTGGAGAACAAGCTAAAAGGGTAGGATGGGAAAAGGGAAAAAATAGGCAGCCTTAAGGTTTGACTAAGTCAAACCCGCATCCTAGGCTTGTCCTTCTAGAAACTAGGTCAAAATGTCTTCCCAAAAGGCTATGAATAAGCTAAAATGATAACTACACCCCCTATTATGCTAAAGGCACATTATTCTAGCCTATATTTGCTATTTGGACCCCCAAAGTGAGCCCAAATTATGTACAACTTGTTTTATTCTTAAGAAGACCAGCAAGAAGAACTTGAGATGCTCTAGTCTTTGTCCATTTCTCCCTCTAGTGAGGTCTTCACTTGAATGTTGAGATGACCTTTCATAGTGTGCATCCTTGGTCATCTTCTTGTTGTCTTGGTTTGTATCAAATACAATAAATAAGAAGGTTATATATATATATATAGCGCTCAGAGCTTAGTGCTCGCTGGTCGGAGCTCAACATCTTCCTTAGACAGGTCAGCTCAGTTATTGGGCTAGGAAAATAGGCAATGGGTTTGGGCTCGAGATGCGTGTTCACTTCTCGTTATATACTTAATGTAACCCCTTGTGCGTAAGGCCCAGACGGTCAGCAAGGGGTGGTAATGGACCTAGGGGTGCGTTTAGTGTGTATGGGTCTAATACCAGCAAAAGTTTTTCTCCTCACCTAAGCCCATGTGTGCTAGGACACAATGAGTTAGGTTGCATGTATGGTACGTAGTGCCCCACCGAGGTCGTCTACGTGAAACAAATTGGACCCCTGATGCTGGTACATTAGTTGGTACCCTAGTGGTTATTTTGTTAATATTTGATGCACTCTAGTGAAGGAAAAATTATGTTCAGCTGCGACACTAAAAGAGTGTGCCCTAAACAGAATATCTTCCTAATGCGTAGGCTTTTAGTTGAGATAAGACTCTCATGAGGGAAAGCTGCTACAAGAGGTAGGCTATAAAAGGGACTTGAGATCCCAGGTAAAGGTATGTTGTTTCTAAAACTGAAACTAGTTACTTCTTGTTTCTATAAGCCCCTATACTGACTTGATCGTCGGAGTGCAATCAACAGGTAGGACCTCATATGTATCAACGGACCCGCATTCTAACACAGAGAAAGGAGCAAGATTCCCATAGAGATAGACGAAGCCAGAGCTTGGGATTGGATTCCACCGACGACGAGAACATATATATAGTATAGTGTTTATGTGATATATTATAAATGTTCCTGCCGGTTGACTCGATTGCCTTTGTACTTCTAACGAAGATCACACGCGCAATTCTCTCTGCCTTCGTTCGTGCTTTCTCTCGATCAAACACCCTGAACCTGCAAAGACAAAAGGGCACCCTAGAGGCCGTTTGCACTCCAACGCTCAAGTCAATACTGGGGAAAAGAAACAGAATGTGTATCTCAACTCTCTTCTCAAGAGCCGTGTAAAGACTGCGTAAAACTTGCGTACCTTGTGAGGTTTCTTACTACCATTTATATAGTCTAGGGTTTCCGCTGTTTCCGCTACCCGCATTTAGAGTTTCTGAGGGTATGTCTTAGCGCCGCTATCACCCAATCTTAGGGCAATCTAGCGCGTAAGGCTCCCTTACTGGAGTGCAACCTCTGACAGAATGGCCACCTGGGTACCAACTCATGCACCTAATCTTTGGGGCCATCCGTCCTGGGGGTGCCCTAGCTGTTCACGTGCAATGCATGCAACCCACCCCTGGAGCGTAACCCTAATGGGCCTCAGCGCTTCCAGCAACTCTTTACTTGTGTCACGCCTGAATGCGCTATTCACACCAAACGCATGAGCTCTCTGTGACCTAGGACTCCACCCTTCTCTTTGGATGATTTTACTGATAACTGGTTTGTTTTCTGGGATCCACCTCTCGTGGCCCAGCTCTGCTGTTTGAATCACCGATGCCCGATGTCACATCGCCCTCACTCTGTTGTCGAGGACACATCAACACATCCTGGTGATCGACGTCTGACTACTCTTTGGCACCCTGGCTCGCGTCGCTTGCGAGACATTGACCCATGCCGCTTGTGGGACCCAACTTACGCGACCCACCATTACTAGTAGTCAGCGATGTTCGAGGACTGGTCGGTATAATAAACATAGTTATTTTTTATAGAGATTACTATGTTGAGATGTTTAAATTGTGTATTTATTTTAATATTTTATATGAGATTTCTTGATTCTATTTGACTGGTATAGAACAATATAATTATATGGTAAGAGTTTTGTGGTATGAAAAAAAAAATCTAGTAGGCATAGGAATTTATCCTATGAGTGAATGCGTTTTTATTTCATAGCTTTATTGTGTGCTTATATATTATATATTTTTCACTGTGATAATTGTGTGTTACACGAGAGTAAACAATGTGAAGATTTAATAGAGATAAGCTAAAGAGAATGTAATATATATATATATATATAAATTTAGTTTTGGAAAAAACTTTAAAATATAAGATAAATATTACCATGTTTATATATATTATAATATTTAATATTAGTTTGTGAGATGTTACAATTTTTAATATATATATATATATATATATATATATATATATATTTATTGGGTACTAATGCATGTAGCGTAAAACTGTATAAAACAGTTTTATAACATTTTTACACACAAAATACTACTAATAAAATATTTAAATATGATAAATGAGATTGAAACTTTCATATGAAAAATATCTTTAAAACTAACTTGTTAATATTTTCACTACAAAATAATATTTTGTAAAGCGGGGTTAAAAAATATAAATAATCACATAATACATATATTCAGATTAACCTTGTTAAACATATATCCAGACTGAAAAACCTATATTTCATCACTGAAAAGACAAATAAAATGTTTTCCAAATTTCTATTCATTGCACAAATCTACCTTCACAATAATTCGTCTATGTAAATTGTTTGAGGTTTTATGTTTTCCATGAAAATGTAATATTTGTATACATTGAAGAATTTCTTTTTTCAAACTATATATACTATATATTTGATACACATCATAATAGGTATATTTTTTTTTCTTGTTAAATACTTAATTAATATAAATTTAGTAAAAAACATGTTAAATTTCAAAGTCTCTTTTGCATCAAATAATTTTAATCATATGTTTTAATGTTGTATTAAAAATACGACAATGTTAATCATGTTTTTTTAAATTATAAAAATAATAAGAAATATTTAATTAATATTTAATTTTGTAAGGTATACTCAACTACTTCAATACGTCGTTCCCGCTTCCACTTTTTTTCACTTCATCTTCTTACTTTACCCTTTGCTCTGCAACGCGGATTTTCTGCTTCTAATCAAAATCAGCAGCAACAACGCATAGACAGGTACGTTTCAAATCACACTTCCTTTCGTCCTTCATTCTCTCATACTCAAAACAAACTCTCATTCTGCACCTCAAATTTGATTTCTTCATACCAAGTTTACTTGCACCAGAGTTAACCCAGTAGCCGCTTCTTCCATTCCTCGTTTCCCCTAAGAAAACGTCTGCGTCTTTTGGACTTCTCATGGCATTTCAACCCGAAACCGAACCTGGGTCATCGCCTAAATCCATTTCTACCACCAATAAAAAAACCTACGATGAAATGAGCATTTCTGAGCTTGTTTCAGTTCTGCGCGTTGCGTTTCAAATGAAGGATTTTGATAAAGTTGAAGAAGAGTTGGTGAACAGGGAAGCCAAACATAGGGCAGAGATTGGATCACTCCGTAAGAAGATTGAGCAAGAGAGGCTCGATAGTATTGAAGCCGAAGAAAGACTGAAAATGAGAGAGGAGCAATGTGAAAAGGGGAAGAGAGCCCAGGAGAATTATGAGCAGTTATTGAAGGTAGTGAAGAAAAGTGGCCTGGTTGAAAACATTACTATTGAGGAGTTAAGGACAAAGAACGTTGCATTAGAACGTGAAATTTGTGAGCTGAAGGAGTTCAAGAAAAAAATTCTAGATGAAGGCAAATCTGTGGTTGAACTAAGTGCCAAGATCCGTGTGTTGGAGGAGGAGAAGGTTCGGGACAAGAGTGCTCTTGATTCCCTTAGCATGAAGAATATTGAATTGGAGGAAGCTGTTAGGAAGAGTTTGACTGTCATAGAAGGGTTGAGGACTGAAAATGGTAAATTGACAGACGAGAAGAACGAACTTAATCTTGAAGATGTTTTCGCTGTCCAGGATGAAGAGGATGTTGGTGACCACGAGCTTGAAAATGACACTGGGGAACCTGTTTCTTTCCAAAGGAATGAAGATACTCATTACACTGTTGATGCCGGCACTGCTCAGTCTCCCAATAAAGGGAACAAGGATGAAGCTGTAGGCGCATTAGGTATGGAAATGAACATTTTGTTCTCTTTGCATTTCTCACATCTATAATACAGATTTACATTTATATAATTTCCTCTAAAATATTGAATTGGATCAAACTGAATGGATTAATACACTTTGGTCATATTTCTTAGTATCTTGAACTGTGACGACTTATTGAGAGAAGGAAATGGATATTGGCGAGAACCATGTAACATGTTTAGTATAGTAATTGAAATGATGTGGTGAGGAAGCAATTCTTTCTCAATTGGATTAATTGATGACTGAACCGGATTACATTAAAATAGTCAAAAACTCATAATAGTTTGCAACTATTAGTAGACGCAATTTAAGAACATACACTCCTCACATCATCCAATCTTCTTGTTGAGGTAACAATGTCATAGTTAAGTTCTCCACAAGTTTGAGGTTTGATGGCCCAAGTTTACACAATGAGTTTACTACTTTTGAAGAATAGACTAAGGTGTATACTTGCAAATGCAAGGAAGGTATGACAGCCTACAAATGATCCACATGGTAGGTCAGACATTCATTGGACCCCCACACAGATGGAGCTTTATAGCGCCAAATTACCCCTGTTTCCAGCCTAAGGTGTCTACAGTGCAAAGATGCCTAAGGTTGATTTTATGTCACATCTTTTGTCTTCCTTAGATCTTCAACTCATGGTTTGATTTGTAGACTCATGGTCATCTGTAAGCTTTGAGAGTCCTAACTTTAAGCTGTAAGGTTGAGATTTTCTTCTGCTTTATGTTCTATTATATTTTGTTCCCTTAGATAACTGCAAATCATCTCTTTTATGTTTTCTTTTTTTCCTCCTGATAATATTTTCTTTCAATAAGAACACAAGAAATAGCAAGCTTTGAAGCAGGCAAAGGTATCTCATTTTGTTTTCTCCATAAATCAAGAATACATATATCTGATCTGAATTTGATAAAAGAATACGTTGTTAATTACTTGAAGAGCCCGAGGCTGGATTTTTCAAGAAATGCGGAGACAACAACCAAAATTTTAATTGTATTACAGAATCTACTACTCTTTATTCTCCTAGATTTTGTCTGAAGTATATAATGTTAACAAGATAATGTTAGATGTTAACACGTCTTTTCTGTACCTGCAGGGGTAAAATTCAAATTGGAAAAGGTGAACATGGACCTAGGTGGTGATGATGATGCTAGGTGTACATCACAAAGATTGCATGGAGAGAAAGCTATTTCTCAAATAATTGCAGAACATGAACATCTAAAAAGGAGGGCAAAGGAGCTTGGAGAGAAAGTTATTTCTCAAATAATTGCAGAAAATGAACATCTAAAAAGGAGGGCAAGGAGGTGGCTAGTCAAGAAGCCCTCCAAACCACTGAACTAATACGCCGAGTGAGAGGGCTTGTCCTGGAGGTGGATGAGCTTCGCCAAGCTGACCAAGAAACCAAGAGGCTCTTGTTTGAGAAATCTCAGGAGACCTTGAGGATATATGCTAGGAACAACGACCTTTGCACTGAGATGGACAGTCTGAAGAAGGAGCTTGGCAGCAAGGATGAAGAGATGGCCCAAGCGAAGGAGGCATTAGCTAAGCTGGAGGAGGAAGTGGCTAGGCTGAAGGAGGAAGTGGTCCGCAAGGATGAACTTTTCCAGCAGACCAAATATGAGCTTACTAATGACGCTGCCGATGCCTAAGGAGCGGGGTTTAAGGATGCCCTGGCCCAGGTTGCCTGCGTGTATCCGGGAATGGACCTTTCTCTGGCCTGACCAAGACCATTGTCGATGGGAAATTGGTGGATGCTGAGTACCAGTGGTGACTCTCTTTACCGTTGTATTTTGTAACTTAATGAATATCTGACTTGTGTTGCATGTACATTTATCGTATGAACATCTTTCTTTCCAATTTGACTTTCCTATGTATAAGTATCTTCTTCTCTCTTTTAACATGATATTGCGCCTCTCCTCTGCCAGCTTGCATGTTTTAACGATTCTGCCAACTAACAACGCGTCAATGATCAATTCTACCTAAGTAGCACGATCTTTTGCTAACTTGCTTCTGTACCTGGTGTCCCTTGCATTTCTCAACCGTGGCATTCCCAGTAACTTTAACTTCTTAACCTGCTCTTCTCGACCTTGGTGTATGAAGGCAAAGGATAGGTTCACTCGCTGTTCTCGACCTTGGTGTATAAAGGCCAAGTGAGATGTCTTGCTTGGAACCATACTATTCTCGACCTTGGTGTATAAAGGCAAGGGAGAGGTTCACTCGCTGTTCTCGACCTTGGAGTATAAAGCCAAGGGAGATGTCTTACTTGGAACCATATTATTCTTGACCTTAGCGTATAGAGGCAAGGGAGAGCTTCACTCGCTGTTCTCGACCTTGACGTATAAAGGCAAGGGAAATGTCTTACTTGGAACCATACTATTCTTGACCTTGGCGTATAGAGGCAGGGGAGAGGTTCACTCGCTGTTCTCGACCTTGGCGTATAAAGGTAAGGGATGTTGAAGATGGATGAAGCTCATCTCTACCTAGTCTTAGTGTGTTTGATGTAGATGTTAGCTAGGTTGCTTTGTAGGTTGCTATATGTCTTATATGATCTCGTCCTTTAGGGTTGTGTGTATTCAAGGTTGTCTTTTGCTGCATGACCCATCCTAGATGCCAAATCAAGGTAGTAAGATCAAGCTCATGATGTGGTTAAACAGTTTTGGAAAAGCTTTTTAACGTTTTCTTAAATGGTTTGATTCAGTACAAAAATAAATCTGTTTTATTGAGAAGCAATCGGTTTATTTCTTCTCTGTTAAAGGCTTTTCGAAATTCTGTTAGGGCACCAAAGGTACAGCTCAGT
>Ga0123342_1010547_pt1 | contig 10527 bp, 4 predicted proteins | sample Turbeawhitnodule_FD_89960 | JGI IMG/M metagenome (GOLD analysis project Ga0123342, IMG submission 89960) | Root nodule microbial communities of legume samples collected from Mexico - Turtle bean Mexico white nodule | ecosystem: Host-associated > Plants > Roots > Nodule | place: Mexico: Nepantla... | reverse complement strand
CTGTGAAAGGCAAGAGAGAAAGAAAATGAACAAAAAAAAAAAAAGCGAAAATGAACCCTAAAATCCGCAAAAAATAAAAATCGGCAAGCAAGATAATACGATGAAGCAAAGGAAAGACGGAAAGAAAACGATGCACAGAGGAAGAAAAATTGAGAGAATCGAAAAGGGTGTGAGATACCTTCAAATCCTAGGGTTTGAAGTTTGATGAGCGATGAGAAAGCGTTGAGAGTGAAAGAGTGAGTCTTTCAGCCTATTCCTTATATAATCTTCCGTGCGTAATTCGATGCTTGCCATGCACGTGAGTTGTGAGTGTGCAAAAGTAATTAATAAATTAATAATTATTTTATTCTTCCCACTATATAATTATAATTAATAATTACTATTTTTGTACTTGATTCTTACGTCCAATTCTCCTCCTACCTGATCAAGATTAAATTAATAAAAAAAAACTAAATATGAAATAATTATTTTATATTAGTCTTTTTCAAATCAATCCATTCATTCATAATTAATCTTATCCGAATACTGTAACTCGAATTAATAGATGCAATATTATATTAGAAAATCAATAATAAAATCTATTATTATTAACTTCATTCAGTCATTTCAATTTTGTTATTTTTTCTTAATTGTTTGTTTGTGTTAATACAGAACTTATAAGCATCTTTGATCATGTTGTGGCATACTTGTAATCAAGATCCTTTGCAGAATGTTGTGATTTTCATAAGAAAATCTTAATCAAGTTCTTAAACTTAAAAATTATTATGGATGGCACGATTGATGAAAAAAGTGAGAATAATAGTTTAATCAATTATAATCTCAATAACTTTGATCTTATTTGTGGAATAAGATGATTCATTTTTGGATAATTAATTCGATTTCTTCTTTTATAGCAGAGATTGTGATGTTCATTTTGTACATTTTGTAGCACATGTGGTTTTCCACCAAATCTTAAAACTAAAAAGGGGTTCTACATATGCAAACTATGAGCATGGTGATGGTGTTGAAAGTAAAAAATGTGTATTTTATAAAGGGTCAAGAACATGATCAAGTGTTCCTACTTTTACTCAAGAGGAACTTTAAATTTCATTGTTACATTTTGAAAATTACAATGAAGATGTTCATTACTAATCATTATCAATGAAGCTACTTTGTTGAAGAAATCACAAGAATTAGTTTCTTATGATTCACAATAAACTCTTTCACTTTTCCATTGTTGCACCATTCAATCAACTCTTTCATTCTTTGTATTAAATAATAGATGTGTTGACAATGCCTTGTGTTGTCTTACTTTGTTGGATTTTTTAATGATATGAGTCTAGTTGAAGCATCTAATAGACTATGTATGATGGTATGCACCTATCTTTTAAAGGTTAACATTTGGTAATTGTTGTTATTTAGATAGCTATTATATTTAGTCAATTAGGATTTTTGTTTTTCAGTTTTGTAGTTAGTTATGTTGTAGTTAGCCTATATACACTCTACCATAACTAACTAACATCATATGTGCTTATGTAATTTATATTCATCATTTTTTATAATTCTTTCTTCTTATTTGAGCATGTGATATTTATGTAATTATTGTATTTTGTGTTGAGAAAGTAGGATGAGTTTGAGAGAGGGGTGAATAGAACTTAAAAACAAAACTTCAGTTTTTTTTTCAATTTTACATAAAAGCAAAACACAAATTTCTTTGAATTAAATTATTCTAAATAAAGCTTCTTGAAAGGACTTTGAGATGTTGAGCCAATTTACTTAAATTTAATGAAAAACTCAAAAGACATAAGGGAGAAAGAAGAAATACACAACAAATGTATATACTTGTAAATCCTAAATTATTGAAGTTAGTATGTTTTAAATTCTTTATTGTATTAATCATTTTGGAAGAACCAAAAATGACTTATAAAAAAATACTTGTGTTTGTTATGTCATTTAAGGAAATATAAGAAAGGATTGCTAAGAAAGATATTTTATAGTTGTGTAAGTAACTGATTATGCTATAGTCTTTCAAATGTTTCTTGGAAAAGAAATGTAAATAATTCAATTAGAGTGATGAATATAAAAATGAAGGTTTATATGCCTTTTATTACACTTGCAGACTATCCTCATAAATCACATAAGTTCTGTGAAAAGATCTTTGTAAAAATGTTTTATTAAACGCCAAGATAATAATCTTTAGATCATTTATTATTTTATTTGTTTTCTAACAAGGTTTGCCAAAATGTTTAGTAACTCTATTCAAACCCTTTTAGAATTAACATACTACTTTAATTCTTATATTATTAAAAATATAAGAAGATGAATGTTTGTTCTAAAATTAGAAAGATATAAAATGACAATAAGTATAATTTAAGAGAATTTGAGTATAATTAATTTTTCTTTTAATAGTTTTTTCAGTTTATAATCTATTATTAAAATTTTAAAGATTACATTCGGTTTCAATTAAAATTAAATTATTTAATTACTATCAATTTTCAGGAATGAAACCTTATAATATTTAGATAGTCGAAATTCCACCATAAACATATAAATTTCAAGATACATATAAACTATTCATATTTTTGCATGATACAAAAAACTATAGAGAATATATTTACACGTAAGACGTTAAACATCTTTTCAATAATCTCAAATTATAAATGATAATTAATCAATTTATATATTACTATAGAAACTTTCATGAATTTTATGCTAAGATAACAAAATATAGTATTTATCTTTTCCATTATAAAAGCTTCACTCCAATTTCTATTAATTAATTATTATGTCGTTGAACTAAATTTTATATTATCATTATTTTTTAATATCAATCAACATATTAATTTGGCACGATATTTACAATTGATTATTCATTCTAGATATATCACAAATTCATTACATTTCAAACAAATATTTACATTTTGGATCTAAAAGTGCAATAAAAACTGTTGGATTTCATAATCGATAACACACAGAATTGTCAAAATATATTTTAAAAGTCATAAATCCATTTGTGGAGTAGGTGATCCATAACTAACTTTTAAATTAAACTATCGAAAATTTTGTCAATTGACCTTCATATTGTAAGAAAGTCATGAATCAACTTTTAAAAGAACCTCAAACTTTACAAATGAGCTTAGCTAGAATTAAAAAAAAATAAAATTGGATTACATAATCCAAAAAGTTTCCAATAGAGTAATTTTTCGAAATAGTGCAATTCAAAATCTCTTCCTTTATGAGAAAGTGTTTAACTTTTGAAAATTACAATTAATAACACAAAATTTAAAATGAATATTTTAAATTGTTTAACCTAAAAGATTTCCAAATATCATAATCTAAAATAAAGCAAATTCTCCATGAATGTCCTTCCTTCCTAAATATGAAACTGGATCTAGGATTGTAATCCAAACATTGAAACAAAATATGAAATTATATTCTAGGTTGTACAATCTAGACATTGTAATCAAATCTGGAATTGTATATCTTTTACTTTTGAATTGTATAATATGAAAGCTATTTTTTTCATGAAAAAATAGTTTCTAGATTGATCAATCCAGAAGTCAATTATTTTTTAACTTTGGATTACACAATAAAAAAAAACTTAATGAAAAAAAAGAACTTCTAAATTATACTAGAAGTATCTCTATTGTCCAATTCAGAACACTCTTTTTTAAGTTCATCCATGACATCATACATAGACAAAACATAGACAAGAGTGGCAACAAAAGCAAAGAGGTGGAAATGGGAAGGAGACAACAACCACAAGAGGATGACAAGAACAAGGTGACAACCACAGGAGGATGACAAGGAGGTGACAACATTATAGGGCAACGACAACAAAGGAAGCAGAAATAAATATGATATTTTAACTACCTCATGAGGTGTCCATGGAAAATGAGGTAGCAGAAACAAATGAAACATTGCGTTACCTCAACATGTGACATTCTATTTGTCACAACTAATAAAGAAATATACCAACAAATACCAGACAGAATATAATAAGTATATTTTGTAAACATTTACACATTTAAAACTAATTTTAAAATAAGATATTAATTATGAGATGGTAAGTTAGTAGCTTTAGAAACATTGAAAACATTTACTATAAAAAATCAACAGTTATCATATTGACGATAGATAATAATAATATAAAATTATATAGAACATTTGAAATAAATCTTAAAACTAATTTTCATAATTAATAATTTATTTACTTATTTAAATAAAAGTAGTAATCTAAAGTGAACTACCTCTCTTTCATATTCATTGATGTTTAAGGTAAAAATCATTACAAAACTATTTAGAATATATAAAACATTATTCTATTTAGATACAATACACTAATTCAATATTTCATTATTTATACTAAAATATTATAGCAATTATTAAATAGGATATACGTGAAGAGAATACTAATGATTCTTCGAAACTGTATAACAAATAGTTTTTTAGAAGGAAGAAATAAAAAAGGAGACAATGATGAAGTATTAACAAATTTTATCATATATTGTAAGCACTAGAAGTGAATGAAGTACCTAAAATTTACAAATACCCTTTGAATTTACCAATATTTGAGCTAGTTTAAAAGGGGAAAGATAAATGGTTTGATGCAGGGCATCTTGGCCTCAGTTCATCTCAAAATAGCAGTGCAACTAGGAATTGCTATATTCTATCCCTTTCAAAATACCAGTTCAACTAGGGTAATATGTGATCAGACCTTTCATAAAAAAAATCTCCCGACCCAAAAAAATGAAGAAAAAAATTCATCTACCTCCCGAGAGAACAAAAAGGAATAATGGTAAATGTACATGATCCTAAAAGTATAAGAGCAAAGCAAATACGATATGGTTTCGGGGCTGGCAAAAATTATTGTGGCAAACAAATGCTATTTGGAACAAAACTCAGTCTTGAACCTGGTGAGGTTCTGAGAGAATTTATCCCTGTTTTTTCCATCCAAGCTGAGAGTCACATCTGTCATAAGCTTGTCAAAACACAAAGAAAGCCGCTGGTGTTGGTCTGGCGGCTGCAAAACGATTCAAGGAAAATTAAGATTTTAAGGCATGAAATTATGGCTACTTCTATTGCGAATAGAATATTTAATCTTAACTTTGGCTATTCTTAACGTTTAGTGTAAACTTCATATTCAGTAGCTGAAAGAAACTTATTTATTTGGTTTAGTTTGAACTTATGTCGTAATCATGTTTTTTTTTTTTATCAGCATGTCGTAATCATGTACTACTAGACTTTAGCTATTTTAGTATTGTACATAATCATTTTACTATGTTATTTAACTATGTTGCTCAAGTTATCATGTAGTTTACACATAATTTGTTCAAGTATGTTACAGTTATACTTTTGTAGCACATCTTTACCCTTACTTTAGCAAAGTAATTATTTTGTTTACACTATCTACCCAATGTTGTATGCAATATGGTAAAGATGATAACAATAAATGTTACTAATACATTTATTTAATATCATATTGCAATGATAATTACAACAAGAAAATTATATTTATGCCCATATTAACCAACGCATGCCAAGAATACCAATAGAGGGAAGCTTGATATACTGTTAAATTAAATAACAAGATGTGCCACAATTTGGACTTACATGGGAAGCCAAAATTTGAGCCTTCACATTTGTGAACATCTGCAACAAAAATAATTAAGTCAATATGCTTGTTTATATTGAAGAAATTACAAGACTCAGATATGGTGGAAGGATGTATAAGAAGAATGCTCCATAGAATATTAGATGGATGAGTTAGACGTGTTATTGTGTCGTACAAGTAATAAAAACAAAGGAAGTATCACCGATATTAACATCAACCTTATAATAAATTTTTTTATGCTTTCTAGTGGTAATTCTTCCAATACCATGAAAATCCTTATGTGGTGCAAGTGTATGTGCTACTGTACTACTCAGTATTAGAAGATACAAATTTACTTCTTGTCAGTGTCAGATAGTTAGAATTTGGTTAGGAGTTAATTTCCCTTCTCAACTGTTTATCCCTACATCACAATACTCAACGTGTGATGACAGTTAGCTGTTAGGAGTTAGTTTTCCTTCCCTGCTATATATATCTACATGTGTGTGGTAATCATTCTTCTGTTCTTGTAATAAAATCAACTTTCACTTCTCTGAAAGTCCTTGAACGTTAATAGGCAGCAAATAAAATACTGATATTATGAAATGATACGTATATTCAACATGGAACAGCCAACAATGCGGAAATCATTTGGAAACCTACATTTCCGGATTAAAACAGAATGCCTCTTATAAAATTCATGCATTGTCATGTTCTGTTCAAGCATCCAAGAAAATTGAATATCTTAAAACCAATGTTAAAATAACAGGCCACAAGCTTTAATGTCTATTTCAGCACCTAGTTTTTGAAACAATCATTTAAAAAACTGTGAAGACATTAAGTGTTCTGATTAGCATGAACAACCATGCAAATTTATATCTTCTGAAACAGTGTGAATAAAAAACATTCAAGTGAATTATGTAGCAATCAGATAATCAAATAATCACCTCTTCACTGATCAGCATCATGCTCAGAATTGCACGGCTAAGAGTCCACTGATTGCCACGGTCTTCAAATATAACAACTTCAAATAGAGTTCTCAATATCTAAGGAAAATTTTAAAACGTTTGAAAGATTAAGACATACTTATATTAGAGAAAATATCAATAGAGTAAGCACATTGGTTCAAGCTATAGTGAAAAGAAAAGTAAGCTAAATACAAACATACTCTAGAGAAAAGCTCAGCACAGTCAGAAATGAGTCCAGATGCATTAAGAGCAGCGGGTGAGGTAGCCAACTCTCCAACAATGACATGGGTGAAATAAAACGTAGCCAAGTTGTCAATAGCATTGGTGCACTATATACAAAAGGAACATTAGAGTTAGTAACTACAAAATTACCATCGAAGTAAGAAATTGTCCTTAGTTATCAATGCATGAGCATATGCAAATGTTATTTAGATTATAAACCAAACTTGTATTTAATACCAGTAAATAACATAAATTGAATTATATTGGGGAATCAACGTCCACCTTTTTTACCTTGGGTAATTATTTTGGTATGTAAAACAGGGGAAAAAAGGAACATGATGGAGTGGTGTAGTTAGATGTAGTTATTGATGAATATAGGCCATGGAGATGTTTTATGTGGGAGTCTGGTTTAAAGTTTATTTATATACCATGACATTGCATATAAATCCACTATAACCAGATATCATTGTTTAATTACTTTTTGGTCATATGTATGTAACACTTTTAAGCACTTCTGGTACCACTATTATATAATATAATATCTTTCTCTGCTGAGCCGAAAAAAAATTAATTGAATTATCACAACTAAAAATGTGCCGAGCTTTTACAGACCTGTGATGATATTTTCTCACTCAAATCTTTAAGTCCTGATTCAAGAGATCCAACAACAAGCATAAATGTAGTTTTATCCAAACTCAAAACAAATGACAAATGACAACTGAAGAGAGAATCCAAGAATGCAAAGTAAGCTGCTGCAACCTGGAAAACAGACCACAAGAAAACAATAAGTTTGTATTGATATTTTCAAAATCACCAGAAGCTATAGATTCAATACGCAGTGATCAGGACATAACATCAGAAAGAATTCTATCAATGACTGTACTTTTTAAGTCAAACTCAGCCGTCATTAATTTTTAGTTCTTTTAGCTATATTCCAGAAACAAAACTGTAAACATCAGGACTGAGCAACCTGTGTTAACAAGGAAAAAAAGCACAAACCAAACAAAAATATACATTTAAAAGATTGATCAAACACTTATATACAAATTAATTAATATCAGTTTAAGAAAACAAGCAAACCAAAGAGTAATTCAAATTTGTTTGCATAATCATTACCAAAATAATTAAAAATTAAACTCTCGCGTAGACAAATGGAAATATTAGATGTAAGGTTTACCAACTATGTATGCCTAATAAATTTTACAGATATATAATAATTACAACACACAAGTTGGATTAACCAGAGGAAAGCACTTCTATCGTTAACCAACATATTAGAGAACATAGAGTAAATGTAGAGTAGTACCTTCCGAAATGCAAATATATCAGCCAAAGGAATTGATAATATCATCTTAACAATGATATCAAGAGCATCAACAAGCGCTCTATCACCATAAAGTTCAAAAATACCAAAGTTCACAAAGCTCCCAGATATTGCTGCCAGAGAAAGGAAAATAACATAATAAACCCATTGGGAATGTAAATATATGATGATACTATTACATAATATGTTCACTTAATATTTTTTTGCTTCACAGACCAATAAGACAATACAGAAGTAATAATCAATTATTGTGAAACCAACCTCTAAAATAATTAAAAAAAAGTAAGAATTTATACTTTCACTTCTATCACCTTTAACAATTCAAACATACTTACAAATAAATTTCATACTGCCAATATAAAACTACACATAAAGTGTGATAAAATTAATAACAGGGGTAATTAAACAATCATTTAACCGAGAGAAACTTGAAAAAATATTACATTTAGAATGTAATAGGATAGTAGAGAAAGGCAGCTTGGAAGCTGGTGGCACTAAAATGTATTTTTCACATGTGGCATTTAATCAAATGACAAATGTTACCTAGATCTAAACCTAAATTACTTCATGCTCCCAATAGAGAAGTCCCTTCCACTACATCCTACATGCCAAAATAAAATACGATAGACAGTCAGCTATATTAAGATTCCAGAATAGAAGCGTACCTCGTGTAAGAATTATCAAACAAATTGATATCCCCTTGTATTTGGAAGTGTACATGTCTGCTTTGTTAGGGAGTGGTAAAATCCTCGATCCATAAGCAACAATCAATTTACTAACTTCTCGGAAAAGTAGTATCCCGTTGGGAGAAGAATATTCAAAATTCAATCGCTGGGACTTGTTCAGTACTAGTTCAGACATGAATTTCAATAGTGGAGTTGTTACCTGCATCGTATTTTTTAAATCAAGCATCCCTTTGATGTGACAATGATAAGTTTCTCTATTAAGTAGTGGAGGTGAATATGTAACATTGATCGGAAGATGTACATTATAAACTAGATATTAATTATATATAATACCTTATTTTCAGCAACATAGCAAGACAACCATTACTGTCAAATTTTTAGACAGTTTGAAACAAAAAGTCACAGGTCTTAGCTCTCAAGCATACATACAATTTCAATATCGAAAATACAATACAATACAATATATAGCTTAGCTTCAAAGTAAAAAGCATCAATTTAAAAAATATAAAAGAATCACTATCAATGAAAGTATATGTCAGAAAGATTTAAAGCAAAAAAATAATTCCAAAATTAGAAAGAAAAATGTGAAACTAGTTTGCTAAAGTTAAGATTTGAAAGGAAAACACGTTGACTCAAATCATGTCTCCCACTCTAAGAAACTAGCTTTTTATTGTGATAAATTTATTAGTTTTAAATGGACAGTTGTTGATTCTTTTCTTTCTTATTTTCCTTTTTCTTTGCCTTTCCTAGTTTACCACTCCTACATAGGGGAGTTCATTGGGTGAGGTTACCCGATGACCCAATCCAACCCAATTAGATTGGGTTGGGTTTAATTTATGATTGAGTCAAACCCGACTCAACCCAAACTGATCCACTCTTAAATGGGTTGGGTGACAGTTTTAGTATTGGTGACCTGAGACCCACTCTTATACTTATCTCACACACCCACTCATAGATAGTATAACCTTAGACAAACCTAACTCTCGTGGCGGTGGTAAATCTTCTTCAGTTTCGTCTCCATCATTCACCTCTAGTGTTCACCTTCACTGCATCTCAACCCTAACATTAGACAAACAAACCTAAACACTCTCGTGGCAATGTGTCTTCTTCTTTGTATCAACACTAGCATTCTTGACTTGTTGTTCAATTGCGTCATTCACCTTTGTCACATCTCAACCTTGACATTAGACAAACAAACCTAAACAATGTTGTTGTGTGTCTCCTTCGTATCAACCCTAGCCTTCACACCACTGTCATTGTCTTTCACCATTCGCCTTTGTTATTTGTCATCCCTCTCACCTCTGTTGTTTGCCTTCACATCAATTGCCTCCAGTGTTTGTCTATGTCATTTGCCTTTGCCGCCTCTTCTCTAACACAACCTTGTCTTCGACCTTGGTTTCAAGTGAAATGTTTTGCATTTTAATTTTCCATTCTTTTAAATGAAAACATCATCTCCTTATAGCCTTGCTTATAATTTGCAAAAGCAAAAGCTCTTCGTTGAAGACAAAAAGCACACCAAGAGCATGTCACGAGATTGTACTGTTTTTTTGCACTTCATTGGGGTGGATGCATAACAAAGGAGACGAAGGAAGTGGAAGCTTGTTGTCTATGTGGAATAAAGAAGGCTTTGAATACGAAAATCATTTGATGGGAACAGGCTTTATTATCATCTTTGGCCATTACATAAAATCATCCTCTAGGTGTGTGGTGGTAAACGTCTACTCTCCATGCACGCTGAATGGTAAAAAGAGTTTGTGG
>Ga0123342_1010546_pt1 | contig 10528 bp, 5 predicted proteins | sample Turbeawhitnodule_FD_89960 | JGI IMG/M metagenome (GOLD analysis project Ga0123342, IMG submission 89960) | Root nodule microbial communities of legume samples collected from Mexico - Turtle bean Mexico white nodule | ecosystem: Host-associated > Plants > Roots > Nodule | place: Mexico: Nepantla... | reverse complement strand
CGCCAGGGCGGTGATCGCCAGGGAAGCTAGACCCAAACCCGTCGAGGAGTGGCTCGAAAGGGAGATCGGGGGAAAGGTCTTCAAGTTGGGAAGATCCTTGGAGGCTGAGCTCCAAGACCAGATGTGAGGAACAGGTTAGCAAGATGGACAGAGTGAGGAACAGGTTAGCAAGATGGATTGGAAAATTTATTTCAGTGGCTAGAAGACTCTGCTTGATAAAATATGTGTTGTCCTCTCTTCCCCTGTTCTTTCTGTCTTTGTATAAGATGTCGGCTATGGTGGTGAAGGAGGTAGTGAAGTTATAGAGGAGGTTCTTGTGGGGTTGGAGCTCGGATGAGAGGAAAGTAGTGTGGGCTTCGTGGAAAAAAGTGTGTGAGTTGAAGGAAGTGGGAAGCTGGGTATGTTAGAGATTAGGCGGTTCAATATTACTTTGTTGGAAAAGTGGATTTGGCGGTTGGGGTATGAGAAGAAGGGCTTGTGGATAGATGTGTTGGTTTCAAAATATGGTGGATGGAGGGACCTTAAGAACAAAAAGAAAAGTAACTTAGATTCGTTTTGGTGGAGGGATTTAAAGGACGTGTGAGCATTTGAGGGTTGGAGAGGCAAGTTTGAGGATAATTGTATGTGGGAGGTTGGGAATGGGAAGGAGATAAAGTTGTGGGAGAACAAATGGGTTGGAAATACAAATCTCAAGACCAAATTTCCGAGGCTATTTTCAATATGTTTGGATAAGGATTTTCTCCTTTGGCAAGGAGGGATGTTGAACGAAAACCTAATTAAAGTGGGTTTGGAAGTTTGATTGAAGGAGGAATCTCTTTGAATGGGAGAAGACTCAGGAACAAGAGTTGTTGCATCTTTTGGGAGAGAAGAGCGTTAATATGGATAAGGAGGATACATGGGTATGGAAAAAAAGGTGAGTCAAATGTGTTCTCAATTAAATATGCGTATAACATTATTAAAGAAGATGTCCAAGGGAGAAAATGGGATTTATATGTGGGTTTTTGGAAGATTAAGGCTCAACCATCAGTTCTTTTTACTGCTTGGAGGGTTATGGAAGACAAGATTTCGATTAGAGCGAAATTGGCAAAAAGAGGGATCAGGATGGATAGTTGCATTTGTTGTCTGTGTGGGGAGGAAGAGGAAACTACGTCTCACATTTTCTGCACATGCAGAGTGGCTTGGCTAGTATGGTCCCAAGTGTTATGAGTGGATGGGGGAGACGTCGACGGATCATTGGGAGCCAAAGATGCATTTTTTAAATTTCAAAAGTAGCGGGGTGAATAAAAGGGTTAATCAATTGTGGGGTTGTGTGTGGGGAGCTGTGGTAGCTGAGTTGTGGAATCATAGAAATAGGAAGATCTTTAAAAATGGTAGGACTGATTACATTGAAATTTTCACAATGGTGCAGCTTAAGGTATGGTCTTGGATGTTATCCAAAATCCATAGCGTAGGTTTTTCGTATTCTAATTGGTGCCTTGAACCTCTGGTTTGTATGAGGTTTGTTAGAAATTGCTAGGTGGATTTTGCAGGGTGGGGTTTATAGGGGATCTGTAAGGGGTTTTTTTGGTTGTCTGAGTTGATTGTTTTTGTTTTGCAAGGAACTAAGTCGTAAGTTGTTTGTATAAAGGTTGAGGTATCTCTGAAATACCTTCATTTTATTAATTCGTTTCTTGCTGATAAAAAAAAATGAGTAGTTTCATCGGAAGAAGCGGTATCAAGATCTCATTTGCTTTTTTCAGTGCAAGAAAGACAAAGAAGGGGATAACTACATGGCTTGTCCATTTCCCTTTATGAGTTTGAAGGGAAATCTAATGAGGGGTTCGTTTAGCCCACAAGAAAATGTGATTAGATAATATAATTTTTTATTTGATTGTTACTTTTTCAAATTAGAATACAATTTTTTTAAATAGTCTTATAATAGATTTATTAAATTTTATCTTTTATTTTATAAAATCTATACTATAAATTACATTTAAAATTATAATATAAATGAGATTAAAAATTATAATTAAAACTAATAATTATTTACCATTTAAATTTCCAAATAAAATTGATAACGACTTTCAGGTTTGGATTAATGTAAAGAGAGAATTCCTCAACGCATTCGTTATGAGCGCTGCTAGGTATGAAAAGAAGAAGCATTAACAGTAGCAATAGCGTCATCAATGCAGAATCACGTCGGAAGACCAACACACGTTTTCTTACTGGAAAACAGCTGTTATTTTTTAACAAACAAAGCTGGGTGCCACTTTTTGTTTATGCTAACACTTCTAATTTCTATTTTTTTTTTTAACCTTTTTGCATTCAGTTGCAGAAACCACATAGAAAAGATAAAAAAAGACTTATGATTTCTCATTAGTCAAAGTCTGCGTTTCCAAACAATTCTTTTGAAGGAAAAATGAAGTCCCTTAATTTGGTTCGTGTCACAATTATCGATAACAATTGGCTTACATTTAGTTGTATGAATGTAAAGGAAGGTGCATATTAAGTGCCAAGAATTGACTCCCCCAAACAACAATCATGCAGTGAGACTCACTCTCGTATACAAGACCACCTTATCAAATTCTTCGAAATTCACAGTCACACAAGTCCAATTGTGTGATGGAAGGTTTGGGTATAGTGTCTGAAATTTCTTCTATGATCGCATTGTCCTGTAGCTTTCACGCGTAATAATGCAGAAAACTCAAGCCAAACACTAATGAATGGTGCATTTGACAATAACAAAAGTTTGTTCCAAGAAATAATTGAAATTTGTTCAAGAAACACATAAAGATTAAAGATTAATAAGTACTCTCTCTTTACTTTCAATTTTTTTTAAAAAAACTAACTAGCTTAAGAATAAGCAAATTTCAACATCCTAAACTATAGTTATCTTTAAAAGTAATTATATTTTTCAATATATATGATTTAGATTCTAAGTTGATAGTTAAATTTTTTATAAAATTAATTAAATATTAATTTAAAGACTAATTTATAAATTTTATTAATAATAAAAATTACACTCTGCATCTTTAATTTTCTTGGTCTTGTGACTCTCACCTTCAAATAGGTAGATCCATTAAATGATTTTCGTACAACATTAAAAGTATTTGGTTATATGATTTATCAAGCCTAGACAAGTAACTCACTTCACAAGACTGTCATTCTGTTTTTTCAAAAAATTTGTTTGTGTGGAGTAGGTTGAAACATATTCTTTAAGAGATTTTGATTTTAACACTTTAAAGAGAAATCCTCTTAAGAGAAATAAATAGACAAACATTCTTTATATACAAAGAATAGTCATTTCTAAGTTCTCGATCTGTATTATAAATGTTTAGACTTTGTATCAACTTTATTTGTACAAATAAAAACTTATTAGGCGAAGTGTACAACCAAAACGCTTGTGTTTTTTTTTTTTTTTCAAAGTAAATATGCATAGTTGTATATATTCAATAAGACAAAACAGATAACCAAGAATTGCTTGCATATGTCAAGAATTAATATTAATAAACTACAATTCAAAAACAAATTTAAAGGATATGAAGTTTGATGTAGCAAATATTTATTCTAATCATTACACATTTTATTATTTATTGAGTAACTTTTTCATTTGTTATGTAGTTCAAATTAAAGAAAAAATATTGAACATGAAATAACTAATATTTTATTACATAATTTATTACACATAACTAATACTTGATTAAACATAATAAATATTGTAAAAAAATAGATATAACCCTATAGTTGAAATTGAGAAATAAAAAAATCTAAAAAAATAAAATTTAAATCTAATTAATCAACTAGCTTAAATAAAATGACTTGTCTAAATAAAATTAAAAAAAAATCTCTAATTTTTAAAAATAAATACAAATGATAAATTTTGTAAGAAAAAAATTAATGACTTTTTAAAAGGTTTAAAATTATAATTATATAAAACATACTTTTAAATATATAAATTTTATTTATATAATAAAACTTGTTTGTTTATTTATTTTATATAATTTTATAATTGACAATTTGATGGATTTACTACAAGCAGTCATGAATTAGAACCAGTTGACTCCAGTAAAAACTTATACTATAGTTGTTGCCAAAAAATAAAATTATATCTCAAATTTGGTTTTTTTTATTGGTTTATTTACTGTTATTGTGTACGTGAAATTTGGCGACTTTAAATATTGTGTTGGCAGTAGAAGTTTAAACAGAAAAGAGTTTGGGCATAACCATGTGGAGAGAGAGAACTTTGATAATCTTGGTGTTTCTGCTCCACCTAATTCATGGAGAAGATGCTTGCCCTCCCTCTTCCTGTGGGAAAATCAGCAACATATCTTATCCATTCCGATTGAAAGGAGACGAAGGGTGCGATCGCAGAATGTATGAGTTATCTTGTGAAAACAATATAACGCTGGTCTCTTTGTACTCGAGAACATTTCATGTGCAGGCCATCAACTACAATAATTTTACAATCCGAGTGGTGGATCCTGGACTTCAGCAACCAAACTGCTCTTCTCTACCTCGCTATTTCTTGTCTCCATTCAATTTCACTAATTCTTACCAACTAATTCCTCCGTATCACCGTTCCAAGGATAGTTGTCCTTACGAAACAATTCCTGGGGTTGACTGGTATTATCATACCGAGCCGCTTGTTTATGAGCATACAGTGTTTTTGAATTGTAGCCATCCAGTGACTGGGAACCCTAAGTATGTGGATGCTGGTGGATGCGTGACTTGGGAGTCGACTGGCTACATATACGCTGTGGCTGGTGACCTAATTGCAGAGGAGTTTGAAGTTGGTTGTGATGTGAAGCTGGTTTTTCCCACATCTTGGTGGGGTTTGGACACAAATACATATTCCTATGACATGATGCACACAGCGCTACTCTATGGATTTGAGCATTCATGGATTCCTCTCGCCTGTGAGGGTCGTTGTGTAGATTATTATAACTGCTATTTCAGTTCTTCCAGCCAGACCCTTGAATGCTACAATGAAGGTAGGACAGTTCAGGCTCTGTTTTTAATGTTTCTTTTAAATTTGAGTTTGTTTAATTCTTTTTTTATATTTACTAGCTAAACACTCTATCTCTATCTGTGCATTTTTTTATTATATTCTCTTATAAATTTTTATAAGTATATGTAATTATTTTTTATTTTATGTGAGCTTTTTATTACATCAAAATAAAATAATTAGATATATTATTTATCATATTGAATTTATATTATAATAAAATATAATTATAAGGAATCAAATATTTATAATTTAATTATATGTAAAATGTGAATAGTTATATTTTTACAATTATTTTTCCCACTGTATTTTTTATTTTATTTTTGTAATTTGTATTGTAATTTAAAAATAGTATTAAAGATAAAATAGAAAAAAAATTGTACACACAAAATCAAAAAATCTTATTAAATATTATTATAAATCATAGTATTTAAAGAAATCAAACGATACTAAATATTTTATAACAATAGTTCGGTTTCAATCCACCTATTTCCCTAAAAAATTTCAAAACCGTTTAATTTAGTAAGTAAATACTGTAAAAGTTATTAAGTAATTTATGTGCATCTTTGATATTTTCCTTTTTTTTGGGTGAATAGGAGGACCTAGGTGGCCGACTTTTTTTTTTTTTTTAAGAATTCTATCTATTTGGATTGCCTTCGTTTGAGTTGTAATTAATATTAAAAACCAATTTTGATTCTACATAATTATCATATTACCTGTTATACATTTTTTTTTCAAATTTTCATGTTTAAATATAGTTTTAATCTCTTAATTTAAATTTGAATTTCTTTTATATTGGATTTCTAAATTAAAATTATTTTTTTCTCCATTTTGAAAATGTTTTTTTTATCTCTATGTGTGTACAGTGTCAAATATGATATGATGTGATTAATATTGTGTTTTCTAACTATTTATAAAATATTAATTTTAATGATTTTTATTAAAAAATTAAATTCGTATTATAGTTTAAAAAAATATTATTTGTGGAAGAGTTTAACAATGATGATTGAGAAGAATGAAACAAAAGATAATAATGACATATGAAAAAATTGAGAAATAAAGTTTCTAATACTAGCTATGTAATGAAGTCTGAAGATTGAAGGCATATACTAAACTATCCTTAACTAATATTAATATATATATATATAATAACATTTTCCTTAAATTATCAAAATTTTATCAGTAAAACATGAAAATGCTTAATAAAATGGGGTTTATAAATAAATTAACAATATGCATTGAAAAGCTCTCTTAATTAGGCTAAGTGTTGGGTTTAGTGTGGGCTTAATTTTCGCACACACCCTTTGTTTTTTAAAAGAATTGAAACCTCTCTTATCTTTCACTTTATTTATTGATTTTTTATTATTGAAAAAAAAAATTATTGATGAAAAGTAATATAATGATTTCAAGTTAAAGTTGGTGAAAAGTAAAATAATAATTAACTTCAGTATGTTTTGTGTGATGATGAAAGACTTAATTATGAGTAATTTGAATAGCAAATGTTATCATAATACATATTATAGTTGCTCTAGAAAGAGAAATAACATGAAAGAACTACTTTAATAATAATTAAATTGAACTTTAAAAGAAAAACGAGAAAATAGTTCTTCCTTTTTCAAGATATTAGAAAATCTCCTAGAAAAAAAATACAAAAACTTTTAGAATTTTTAATTGGACAAGTGTTTATTATAGTAAGAAAAGTACATACCCTACCAAATTTATTTTTACTTCTTCCTTATGAGTTTGTGCTTCTCTGATATTGATGCTCTGTTACTTGTTTTTGGGTGAATAGAACCTTTGAAGCCTTCGTGGGGGCTGTACGTTTTAGGTAAGAATTCTACCTCTTTGGATTACGTATGTTTGAATTGTTACGTAATACCAACAACTAATTTTCATTCTACATAACTATCATGTACCTATGTTTGAATTGTTACGTAATACATTTTTTTTTCAAGTTTGAACATAGTTTTTTAATCTCCTAATTTAAATTTGAATTTTTTTATATTATTCTTCTAAATTAAAACTGTTTTCCCTTCCATTTTAAATTTATAAAATATGACTTTTAACAATTTTTAATTAAAAATTTAAATTAGTGATAAAATATTATTTATTGATATTTTTAGCTGCTATAACTAACAAGAAATAAAGATAAGAACATAGGAAAAAGAAGAGTAATAGAATTTTTAATATTAATCTTATTAAAAAGTATTTTAGACATAACAATGACATAAATATATAAATATTACAATAGATAAAGAGTAAATTATCCTAACTAATTAATATATATATATAGGTATAATTACCTTATTGGTCCCTACATTTAGGGTCAATATTCAATTTAGTATATTGGTTTTTAAAAAAACAATTTGGTACTTATGTTTTTTAAAAAGTACCCAAAATTGGTCATTTTTGTTAAATTCCACCTTATGACGTCAAGTGTTGCTTTTGTGGCAAAGAGAAGTGGGATGAGGTGTTGTGTGAGGTGGCAAAGTGGAGTGGATTGATAGATTAATGAAAAATCATTTGGGGGATTAGGGTTTTTTGAATTCGGGTATTATGGTTTTTTGAATTGCAATGAGTGAGTGGGCAATTGGGATTAAGACTTTTTAATTGCAATAGTGTGGTTGCACCACACTCAACACAAATTGTCTCTACAATTTCATGGCCATCAAATGTCAGAAGCGTCCCTTCATTATCATCATCAGAAACATAGTAAGAAAGTTTCTCAAATGGATAGGATATCGTTGCTTAAGAGAGTATTATTGAGTTCCAATCCATATTTGGTACTGTTGCAATTCAGTCGTCTTTTCAACAAATAAAGGGCCTCACGCCAAAAGCGTTATTGCATTTACATTTGTGTTTCACTTCCCCGCCCATAAAAAATCAGAAAAGCACTCCTATTTTTCCCTCAATCCACAATCCATAGAGAAAATTAACAAAAAAAAAAAGAAAAAGTTTGTTGGTGAAGAAGCAGAACAATGGAGGAAGAAGAACGACAGAAGCTTTCAGATCTGGTGAAAGAGCTAGTCCACCGCTTGCTCTCCCAAAACCTCCCTTCCAATTCCCTACCGCTAAACCCTAACTCCCCTGAATTCCGCAACTCTCTCCACTACGCCCTCCACCTCGCCACCCACGCTCACTCCCCAGACGCACCCTGACCTGTTCTCCAAATTTTCTTATGAGTTTGGGTTTAGGGAGAAATAATATTCAAAGGTTAAAAATAAATATAATTAATAATTAATTATAAATGTACGTGGAGTCCATCTATGCACAACTGTGCCATATAGTGTGCTACGTAATTCATCACTTGACGCCGTAAGGTGGGATTTAACGGAAATGACCAATTTGGGGGGCACCTTTTAAAAAACATAAGAACCAAATTGATTTTTTTAAAACCACTATAGTAAATTGAATATTGACCCTAAATGTAGGGACAAAAAGTAATTATATCATATATATAATATAACATCTCTCTTAAAATCAGTATGCATTAGTATGAAACATCAAAAGTTTGTCGTTCAAAAATTGAAAATGTTGATAAAGTGAGATTTTTTAAATAAATCAACAATCTACATAGGTGAAGAAATGAAAGAAAATGCAATGGCTCTATGTAAATTTGATGAAGAGTGAAGTGACAATCAATTTCAATATTTCTTTTCACACTCATGAAAGACTGAGTTATGAGCAATTTGAATAACAATTTTCTTGTTGTTATGATACATAAGGGTTGGTCTATATAAAGAGAAAAATCCATAATAGAAAGAAGCTAATGCAACCAAACGATCTCAGTAGTGGTTAGAGTCATGGCACAATATTCAACTTTAGTAGAGGAACATTATCTTATTAATTTCTTGCTCTTTCAAGAGATAAGAGAATCTTTTAGAAAAATGCAAAAAACATGTAGTAGACTTATGATGAGTAAGGTCATCAATCCAATCAACATTAGAATAAGAACACAACTTCAAGGAAGATGATGAGGGAAAGAGAAAGCTTTGAAACTAAGTCCCAGGAAAATATCTAAGAATGGAAAGAATAATTATCCAAGACACTGTAGTAGGAGAAACAAGAAACTAACTCACAACATGAACAACATAAGAAATATCAAGATGAGTAATGGGTGGATATAATAAAATATCAACAATAGTATGATACATGGTGAGGTTATATAGAGAGACACCATCAAAAGAAGTATATTTCACACTAAGCTCAATAGGGGTATCAGTTGTATGAGTATCAGAGAGATGAGTTTCAATCTCTAAGAAATAACGAAAAGAACTCAAATCCTTTCTTTAAACTATTTTTTCAATTACAATTTTAACTACAATTTTGACCTTGTAGAGTTTTGGGAGTTGGAAGAAAATGAATATAGTGGAATGTGCTAAAGGAAAACAACATAACGAGAAATATAATATAGAGTTTGTGATTGGTAGGATCATGATGATGATAATTCTTTTGACAACTCCCATAACAAAGAAAAGCACATATTACAAAACTAGAGGACAATTTATTATGTTCTACTTGTGGATGAAGAAAAATAAAATAGAACCAAAACCTTTCAAGGAAGAGTAATAAGAAACACAACCATAGAACTTTCGAAGGGAGACATACCTGAGATAACAAAAGAGGAAATTGGTTAATAACATGGAAAAAAATAAGAACAACCTCATCTGAAGTTTCATTGGGAACTAAATCTTATAATAAAAAAAATGAGTAGATTCAAGAATGTAGTAATGTTTTCTTTCAACAACTCCATTCTTTTGCGGAGTACCAGTACAAGAAGTTTGATAAAGGGTTCCATTGATGGTAAGTAGTTCACAAAAATTTATTAGAAGTGTAATCACATTGAAAACATTTAATAAAAACATTATATATGTTTGCTTTTAATCATATACATTAAAAAAAACTCATAACAATGTTTCATAAGATAAACCTAACAATAGAAAATATGATCATTAATAGAAAGAGACATAATAGTGGGATTTGCCTTTGGTAGGAACCAAAGATGGACTCTCTGCATCATAATGAACCAAGTCAAAAAGGTGTATGAGACGTAAAAGATGCTCTAGATAAAAGGTAAAGTAGTAAATTTGACAAGTTTGAAACCACAACAATTAGAGATGTCACTGGTTTGTAGTTTGCCTAAAACTTTAGTGGAAACTAAGTAATTTAACCTAGTAAAAGAATCTAAATAATTGGTAGTTAAAACCTTGGTAGCTAATTAGAGATTAATTTAGAAACTATTTAACAATAATATAAACTAATTTAGAAACAAAAAGAAAATTTAGTCTCTAAAATATCTCTAATTTATTCACTATATCAACTAATTATTTTTTATCTCTAAAATTAATTTTTATTTAATGATTTTCTTGTAGTGAAATAGATATAGGTGACACGAAACTTGAGGAAAAAAAAAACTTAATCATATGACATGTAATGTGAGACATCAAAACCAAAAATTTAAATGGTAGGAGACGTACTTGATGAATTAGAGTAAGACACAACTTTTAAGGATTATGGCTTGTGACTAAGTAGTAAGACTTTTTT
>Ga0123342_1010545_pt1 | contig 10528 bp, 8 predicted proteins | sample Turbeawhitnodule_FD_89960 | JGI IMG/M metagenome (GOLD analysis project Ga0123342, IMG submission 89960) | Root nodule microbial communities of legume samples collected from Mexico - Turtle bean Mexico white nodule | ecosystem: Host-associated > Plants > Roots > Nodule | place: Mexico: Nepantla... | reverse complement strand
GGAGATTTGAAAGAAGATGTATACATGGTTGCTCCTCCTGGATTGACTTCTATTCCACCAGGAAAAGTTTGTAAACTAAAAAAGGCTTTATATGGCCTTAAGCAAGCCAGCAGAGAGTGGTTTGCCAAACTGTCATCATTTTTGCTTTCTATGGGATATACTCAATCTATGAATGATCATTCCTTGTTCATTAATTCTTCTGAAGGATCTTTTACAGCATTATTGGTGTATGTGGATGATATAATTTTGGCAGGAAATGATAAAGAAGAGATTGCTCAAATTAAATAAGCCTTGAATCAGACATTTAAGATTAAGGATCTTGGGGATTTAAGATATTTTCTTGGTCTAGAAGTAGCAAGAAGTAAGAAAGGAATAATGGTGAATCAAAGGAAATATGCATTGGAATTTTTAACAGATGCAGGTCTTTTAGCTTGCAAACCTGCACCCACTCCTATTGATAATCATGAAAAATTCTCTTCTACTACAAGTGTTCCTTTCACAGATATTCAAGCCTACAGAAGAGTGATTGGAAGGCTTATGTATCTCATTAATACCCGACTTGACATAACATTTTATGTGCAACAACTTTCTCAGTTTCTTGCTATGCTTACAATTGCTCACTATACAGCAGCAATAATTTTCCGATATATTAAAGGAGCTCCAAGTCTTGGTTTATTTTTCTCTTCCAACACTTATGCTCATGTCAAAGCCTTTTGTGATAGTGATTGGGGCACCTACAGTGAATCAAGACAATCAGTGACTGGTTTTAATGTGTATCTTGGGAATTCTCTCATATCCCGAAAATCAAAGAAGCAAGGAACAATATCAAAGAGTTCGTGTGAAGCTGAATATAGGGCAATGGCCACTGTTACATGCGAAATTCAATGGTCACCTTATCTTCTTCAAGATTTCAAAGTTCCTTTTGAGCAACCATCTCTTTTATACTGTGGCAATGACTCGACAAGATACATTGCAACAAATCCAGTGTTTCACGAGCGTACAAAACATATAGAAATAGATTATCACGTTGTTAGAGAAAAATTAAAGAAGGGTCTCATCCATTTGCTTCCCATTTTCACCACAGAACAACTGCCTGACATTTATACCAAAGTTTTAAGTCCCCAATCTTTTAAGAGTATTTGTTCCCAGCTAGGTCTCATCAATATTTGCTCCCCAGCTTGTGGGGGATATTAAAGGATATGGATACCATAGTTATAGAAGGATCCTAATATTAATTGTGTCTTTTCTAATTGTTAGTTTTTTCTCTTTTTTTAGAGGTGAATAACCTTTATTTTGTTTTGTCTGTTATGATTCTAGTATTTATTTGATTGATTATTTTTCTCTTTAGTTAGACCTAGAATGAGTATACTGCTTGTATATATTCAGACTATTTGTTTTGATCTCAATAGAATAATATTAGAGATATTCATTCTCATATCGTTTTTCTTCCTTTTACTCTTTTGTTCATCTCTGTTCTATTTTATATTACTTTTCATTATAACTTTTCATTATACCTAACATAACATGAAAGCCTAAGCCATAATCTAGAGCACTTCTACTTGTGAACGACTAACGAATATAATCTTAGGAGTTAAAGTATGAAAGTCATTAGCATTTCTACATGAGGGTAGTTGGTAGAGTTTTCACATGGCAGGAAGCAGAAGTTATCCTTTATTATTTGAATTTCTTTACTTGTGCTAGCAATTTCACATGTTCAGTAAGTTGTTTTTAGTTCTTAGATGCATGATTCAACGACATACTTGGAATGATGAGATTCGTGCTTTATTAATCGTCTTCATTATTAATGTTAGATCTAGTTAAGACATGACAAACGATCCATGATTAGTCCTTATGTTAGAAATATTCTAAGTAATAAAAATAAAGCATTGGAAATGAAGATTGTTATGCATATAGAAAGATGGAACACGACAGACGTTGTTGAAGATAAAGGATTGAATATTGCTCAAAGCAACAGTTAATGTCATGTACAAAATAAGCTAGATGTTGTTCAAGAACATCTTAGAAGATGAACATGATAGATGATGTCCAATATAAAATGCTAGACCATCTTGAAACATGAAAAAGACAGATGATGTCACGTATAAAGCACCATAGATGAAGTCAAGTGTAAAAACATTAGACGAAAAAAGCGTCAGATGATGCCTAATAGATTAGCTAAACAAAGCACATAAAAGAACTCATGTGTTAAACACAAACACAATTCAATCGACCGTTTAATCAAGTTAATGTAAATAAAAATGCAGAAACTGTGAATGAGAAAGTAAAACAATAAATAACAAAGTACGAAAAATCACACAAATAGTTCTACGTGGTTCGACTATTAATCAAGTCTACATCCACGAACAAAGTTTCACTATGAGTATCCTTAGATATTACAACACAAAGTTTTTCCCTAAACCTCACAAAAACACTCTCAACTACTACATTACAAATAATTGTCACGTTCATGTTCCTAAATACAAAATAGAAAATAACTACCTTACAACTTTCCACTATGTGCGTTTCTCATAAAAACCAATCATGTGTACAATAGTTGAAATTAAAAATACCTCGAGACGCTTACAGTTACAAGGAAATTAAATAAAACAAACATTTCGACATTTCGTATGATGAAGCTTAAAAAATTTCTCTTGAAGAAAATCTCAGAACAAAAATAACCAAAAGAACATAGTTAAGATCTCATTTTAAGCTTAACTCATCTAGCTTAGTAGGATCAAGTTAGACGGAGATTTTTATAACTTAGCTAATCTTGACTTATAAATATTCATGTTTACTTTAACCAGCAATTAAAACATAGTTTAACTTTATACTTATTCAAAACAAATATATTTACATAAAGGTTAAAGAAAGGAAAGTTCAATAAAATATTTTAATAGATTCTCACACATCAACTTTCCTTATTGTGTTAGTTCATATGATTATAACATGCAATATAACAAGAGATAAGAAAGAGAAAAATTTACACACAATAATTTATATTTGGTTCATTTATCGCAACATACTACATTCAATTCTTGACTAATGCAATCAAGTTCATCTAAGCTGACTAATGTTACAAAGTACAAATCAAGTATTCTTTGTGCTCATAATCACTCCTAATTATCCCCTTGAGTATTCTTGACCCCAACCACTCTTGGTTCATCATGAGTATTCTTTACACTTAGCTACTTCTGGCTAACTGAGTATTCTTTCGTATTGCTGCCACTCCTGACTAACCATGTCATGAATTATTTTTTACTCAAGCCACTCTTAGATTTCCTGAGTATTGTTTGTGAAACAACCACTCCTGGCTAAGATATGGAAGTTTAGTGCTTCAATGATCTAGTGATCATTGAGTCTAATAGGTTCTGCATTGCCTACCCCCTTTGAGTAGTTGATATGTCTCTAGAACATGCTACATAGTTTTGGAATTGTGTTGGATCCATTAGTAGAAAATGTTCAAATGGTTGGTATTGCTCCTGGTGAGAATACAAAATAATGGGAGACAATTCGATGCAACTCCTTGATTATTTAATGGATTCCTGGTTGATGAAGCTAGATTATGGATGCGGAAGCAATGGAGAAGTGAAGATTGGATGAAAGTTTGAAGTCAAATGTAATGGAGATTTAGAGTTTAGGTTTAAGAGAGGTTGAGCCAACTGCCTAGGTTAAACACTAAAAGAAATGCTAACATAGGGAGGATTTTTAAGAATAAGTAGGTTGGAAATTTGACAGATTTTTCTTACTCAATTCAAATTAACTTACATGTATAAGACACTCCTATTTATAGGAGAAGAAAGCTTGTAAGAGAAGCTAAAATTTACCCTAACTCTAACATGCTGATAAGTGTCATATTTCAATAATATTTCATATTAAAATACAAGCACTTAGGGATATTAATTGATAAAATAAGTATAATATAACTCCTAATTTATGAATTTAAACCTTTTTACATATTTTTTGATTATAATTTGAATAATAATAATTTATTCCCAAATTTGTGTTAATTTCAGGATTTTAGAGAATAATGGAGATGAAATGGCAAAAGGAGAATAGACAAAGATAAAAAGGGAAAGTTGGAATGCTCCAACACTCGCCCAAACCAAAAGCTCCCAGAAGATCCTGCCCAAGCGAGCTCAATCTCGCCCAGGCGAGATCACTCCAAAGACATTGGGCCTTTTTCATCTAACTCGCCCAAGCGAGCTAAATCACGCACATGCGAGAAGTCACTTAGCCCAATCTCAACTAGGTTAAATGAGAGGCATGAGGCACAACCCTAGACATTCATTGGGAGAATAGAAGGTGATAGAAAACCCTAGAGGAGGCATGTGTTAAGGAGAAACATCCTGAATTTTCTTTTCTTGCTTTTCATGCTTGTAATGGCCAACATGAGTGGCTAATTCTACCCTTTAGGATTGGGAGTAATTTGTTCAAACTCTTATGTATTGAGGTGATATTTAAATATAATATTTTGTTCTTGATTGATGATTGGTATTGTCATTTTATTTGTAATGGTTGTTTACCATGATCAAAATTCTTAGATTAACTAGAAAGTACTTCTAAGTTGTTGACCCAAATGATAATGGTTAACATATTTGAATGCTAGGAATAGATTTGAAATTTTAATTGCTATCAACATCTATCCTAATGCTAAGGAGTTTTTATAAATATGCGAGGAATCGATATTTAGGAAACTTTCTAAATAATTTTATATGCGAGGAATCGATATAAATGACTTTTATATGGACATCAATATCAATCAAATGATAGAATATTACTATGTTTTTCAAAATACAAAAGAGTAAGAAGGATGAATCTCAATCCCAATTTTCTCAATTGAATCAACAATAATTTACATTGCTTTTATTTAATTTTCATGCAAACTATTGTCAATATAAACTAAAATCAAATTATTGTACATATTTATACATAGTGAATGTTACTATTAGGATTTTAAATAATTGTTCCTTGTGGGTTTAATATTCGTCCTTAGGGACAAATTATTACTTCTGACTCAGTACTCTTATCGTAAAAAGATTCATCATGTACCAAAGAGAAACTTCCAAAGGAAGCTTCATACCATAACCCTAGCTTGGTGCTCAAGCTTCTAACCCTAGCTTGGTGCCCAATCTTCTCTGGGACTTGGTTTTCACTTTCTTTAGTTTGAAAATCTTTCATTTCTTAAATGAAGCTAAACCAAGTCCTCTTCCTCAAATATGATTTTATTTCTTCCTTTGTTGTTGTATTCAATGTATTTTTTAGTTTGTTTTTCAATATAGATTTCAACCTTCTCATGAAACTTATTGACAAACTCCACTCTAGAAACTCCTTCTTTGTGGAGCACGAAAGAAGTGTTTGGAAGAGGTAGTTAGTCAAGAGGCGTAAGAGGATTAAATCTATACAAAACCCCAAAGGGATAAAGATTAGTATTTGGAGAATTATCTCAGAAAAACAAATTAAAATTTAGAGAGAATTTTGCATAATCTCCAAGAAAAAAAGGATGAGCGGAATTATGTAGAAGTTTCATTCAATCAATTTTTGATGTTTTATGCATATCTGAAAGCATTTGACTTAGTAAATCTCCTTTAATTTTTGGATCCACTTAGTGTTAGCAAAGTTTCTTAGCGCATTAGCCGATGAATTCTTCCTTGATCAATCTTCAACTTTCTCCCTTCCTTTCTTTTTTTTTCATGAAAAATTGCAAAAAAATAATTAAAAATTAAAAAGGTTAAAGGTTAGAGATTGAGTTACCTCCCAACAAGCGCTTGTTTAACGTCTTTAGCTTGATGTATTACAATTTCAAACATCCTTCAAATGGAAAATTTTGGAGTCTAAGGTTGTCCACTCTCTTGATTTGCTTTTGGTATATGGATTTTCTTGAGAGTCTAAATTTGTGAGGCATTTTATCTCCATCTCTTCTTTATATGAATGGTTTCTTGTTCTTCCCTTCTTATTCCACATTTTTTTATTGCTTATTTGTGCATATCATTAACCATTTCCACTTTAAAACATTTTTCTTGGTGTTTTGAGTCTTGCACAATTTTCCATATATCAAGGACCACTTCCTCATCTTGGACTTGCATTTTCAACCTTCCATTGTCCATCAATTACCATCCTTATAGTCTTCCAATAATCAAAGGAACTTTCTTTGTTCTCCTCAATATCCATAACCACAAAATCAGGTGGAATCATGAATTTGCTAAGCCTTCCAAGCATGTCTTCCACTATTCTACAAGGTTGTTGTAAAGCTCCATTTGTTAACCTCAAAATCACGTTGGTTGGCCCCTAAATCTAACAAGGCATTATTCACATGTAAATGTCTTATAGAAACTGGGATAATAAGACTTCCAAGATCCTTTGTTTCTCTAGTAAAGAATTATGTATCATATTATTACAGTTGTTGTTTAATCTTTCCTTCTCTTCCATCAAAATCCTCTTCTTCTTTATTCTTATTGTTTTTTCACTATTTTTTCCTTTTCTTTTTTTTTTCTCCACTGCTTTCATCTCTACTTTATTTTTGTTGTTCATTTGCTTCTAATCTTTTTTTACTCAATTCAACCTCCCTTCCATTCTCTTTGTTGACCAATTTGTTAACAATCTTAAATTCAACCTCATCATTTCTTGAAATAACATTGCAATCATCTCTTAAGGATTGCTTTGTGTGTTGGCTGGGAATTTCCCCTTTTACTAATCTAATAATTGTCTCACCAATTGCCCTACTTAGTGTCTTGTGTATTGAAAGATTTGTGTTTAGTGGAATCTTAGATGGTGTAGCTAAGAAACTAGATGTAACTCTTATTAAAGAGTGAACCAGTATAAAAATGTTGAGTGATCTTCTCTCTTTTAGTTTATGTACTACGTTATTGAATTGTTCTAGGTTGCTCATAATTTAAACAAATTAATTTTCTGTTCAAGCAAAATTTAATTGATTGATATTTTTTCAAAATTTAGAATTTTAATTGAATTTCAATGTGTTGTTTTGTGTTCCAAAAGATATTTTAATTGGTTTAAAGAACTTCATTCCAAGCACATCTTTCAAAGAAAAATTTAAAGTTCAAGTCCCCATTCTCTTGAAGTTAGCATATCTTGTTTACAAAGATAGCATGGGTGGTGAAATATGTAGCAATTCAAGGATGAATGCTTCTTGAATAATTGTATATTGGTTACCATTGAATAGGGTATAATTGTTATACTTCTTTGTGCATCGCCACGTGGACAATACCAAGAAGTGTGGGAGCAATAAAGGAAGATGAAGTTGTAACAACCTTCATTGATAGTTTTAGCATCTCCATATTTTATGTAGTACTTGTATACTGAGTTGCTTGCAAATAAATTATCTAGAAATTGACTTGGTCGTAGTCCAATTAATATTATGCACATAGATATGGTTGGATGAAAATTGAAAATATTGAACAACACTTTGATGAAGTACATTCTCTTCTCGTTTGAGTTATTCAAAGTGACTTAATTTGTTGGTCACAAATCATATTAAAAACCTTTAACAAACAAAATATTCATAAGGAGTTTATTGATTTATTTGGCAAAGAATACCATTTTAAAGTCCATCCTTTGAAGGTTGTCGGAAAAATTATCCAATGCCCAACCAAAAGTCCTAAGAAAACAAGTTGGCTTAATTCATGTACAACTTCAAATGCCACCTAAATAAGATAATTTGCTGTACTTCTCTATAAATTGAAGATCCACTTGCAAGATTCTTCAACATTAAAATTAGTAAAACTTTTATATAAGAGAATGAAAATTAAAAAGAAAACTCAATAATGGATGAGTACGTTTTCTAATATTGTTATGGATTTTTACATCTTTGATAAATGAAATAAATAATCATAATTTTTACATCTTTGATAAATGAAATAAAAAATCATAATTTTTTCATCTTCTTATGAAATATTATGATATATTATTGATGATAAATTATAAAAGGATTTAATTAATAATAAATTAATTAGTATTTAAATTATCTCGTGGGTAAATACATAAGGCAACTTATATTTAAACACAAAACAGATTTACACCAAAAGTTTGAATGAAAACAAAAATTCTTATATTGAATTTTGAAAGTTTTAGTTGTTTGTGAACTTTATTTTCGCACTATTTTTATTTGTATAACCGCTTTTAATTTTAAATGTCAATTGAGTGTTATAGTTTAAAATAATTAAAAATTTGATAGAACAAAATTCATAAATCGATAAAAAAAAATAATTCACAGACCTATTCTAAAATTCAAAATGATAACTATCTTAAAAAAGATTAAATTAAGTAAAATTTAAAATTTTAATTGGGCAACATTATCTTGATTATCTCATGAAGCATTTTCAACGCTCGTACAGTTCATGACACTGAAACACTTAGCAATTATTATTGTTAAAGAGCAAACAATTAGAGAGAGAGAGCATTATTTTTTCAAATAATTAATGGCTTAGAAGAATTAATTAGTAGTTGAATTGTTTGAAGTTATAAGATTCGTATACACACGACACTGTAATAAAGTACGAACAATAATTAAATATTATCTTTATTCCATTATGTATACTACTAAAAACAACAATAAATATATCACTTTTCTTAAAAAATTATACTGATATAATCTTATTCTTTCTCTAACTGCATTATTTGAAAAAAAAAACTAATTGGTATAAGAATATACTAAAAAGAATAAAAATTAGTACTTCGTCAAAAGATTTATCATTTTAAATTTTTTATATGACTAAAAACTACAATTATTTTAGAATGAAGGAAATAACTTAATTAATTATTCATTCATTATATATATATATATTAACATAGAAAAATGTTATATATAGAAAAATGTTACTTTCAACTATAGTTAAAGATACTAATTTATAACTTTTTAAAAAAAAATATTTTATTTTCGATCCATATTTTATTAAAAAATTATTTTTTATTTTCATCATTTATAGTATAAAATAATTTATTATTGGATTATAAATATAGTAGAACTGATACATTAATATAATATAAGAAATATATAAGTTACTTTTTTGAAGTAATTAGATTATATTTTAATGTATATATTGAAATATTAAATTACATATTTTATGATATCTTCAGTTGAAAAATTACAAAAAAATTATATTAAAATAAAATGCTAATTTTGATAAAGTATTCTCATTTCAAATCTTAAAAGTGATATGTCAAATAAAATATGAATTTTTGATATGATTTAGAAAATTATTTGTGCCGTGTAACTAATGAGAGAATGTGGTGTCTTTATTAAAGGATAACGTGAGTGACGTCATGATGTGGACATGTGGCACTCTGAAAATATGACTCTGAAAATATGACACAGCGCTGAATCCGGGTAAGCGAGCTTCCGGTCAATGTAAGACATTTGTACCTTGAATATGTAGTATATACTAGCCCCGTACCGTACACGGGTATTTTATAAAATAAATTACAATAATTTTTGTAAATAAAATAATTTATAAAATATTATTTTTTTACAATATTTATTTAAGATTATTATTTAAACAGAAAATAAAATAATTTAAGATTTTTATTTATTTAAGATTTTGAAAATTTATTAATTATAAATTTTATCTAATGACATTAAATAATTTACTATATAAATTTATTTAGAATTTTGATTAATTTAAAAAATTTATTAAATTTTTATTTTTGATTAATTTTGCATCCATAATCTCTTTGCAACATCATTAATACATGTAATTTTCCCAATTCACGAATTCACGTTGAATTTAAGAAGTGAACTTTTTTTTTTTTCAAAAGTGTAATCGTGTGTAATGATGCAGGAAAGAAGAAGAAGAAGAAAGTTTCATACTTTCAATAAAAATAACTCTTTCATTCTTCTTAAGTATGCACATATTTTTTTTCATTTTACTCAACTTCTTTGTTACACTTTTTATGATTATATATTATTTATCATTATATTTATTTGTCTCTCATTTCTCCTATTTTTTATCAGCATTTTTTTTTTTTGCAAAAGTTGTTATTTTCTTTTGTAAAATTTGTTTGCACTTTTTTTTTTCTTCTTCATTCTCCCTAGGTTTATTTTCGTGTCAATATTATGCGAATACACACCTTTTCACTCTTTAGAATTTAAAATTATTAATTATTCTTTTAAAATGGATGATTTTTTAGACTTTGTATTTTCTTTTAAATTTTTGTTTGTTCAAAATCTATAAACATTGATTAATTGTTAAATCCGAAAAAGGAAAAATAAAAAAAACATGTAAAAAAAATAAAGTAAAATTGTTTAAATTTAGAATAAAAAAGTAAAAATAACATTTTACAATTTATTATTATTCTATGTGTCTATTTTGCAATTTATTCATAATTGACATTTTTTTCGTAAGATTTTTAAAAATAAAATAAAAATGAAACTGTACCGCCCTGATGGTCGGAAGCGATGACGTGGCATCCTGTTACAGTGTAGGCGTGTTGACAAGGCGCCAGGTTGACAGTTGGGAAGGAAGTCAGGAGGCACGTGTAGTCGCCGATAGTTAAGTTGGCGTGTTCCGATCTCCAG
>Ga0123342_1010543_pt1 | contig 10529 bp, 13 predicted proteins | sample Turbeawhitnodule_FD_89960 | JGI IMG/M metagenome (GOLD analysis project Ga0123342, IMG submission 89960) | Root nodule microbial communities of legume samples collected from Mexico - Turtle bean Mexico white nodule | ecosystem: Host-associated > Plants > Roots > Nodule | place: Mexico: Nepantla... | reverse complement strand
ATGTAAAAACAATCTGTTCTTTTTGCCTCTGGAATACTGAAAAATTGTGTGTTCTTGCGAAAATTTTATAAGCTCAATTCACCCCTCCCCTCTTGAACTTAGACACTAATAGACCCAACACAAACATCAATTTGTTTCGCAGTCATGTTTGAGTCAAGTTTAGAAGTCGTAAGTGCAAAAGCGACTCCGTCCATGTCCAACAGGGTGGACATGCGTTTTTGCCCGCATCGAAAATTCTGACCGGTGAAGACTTTAATTTTTTAGACGTTTGGAAATGGTTTCGCAAAAATGGTTTGCATTGTGGAAATAACGTTTGTCGTTTCCAGAGCAAAGTTGTTGTTGTCCGCATTGTCAGTCACAAGTCCTTACGGTTGTAGTAATTGAGGCTTTAAAATACGAACAAAGTTGAGTGATCACTGTCTGTAAAGACTTATCTGTGGTGTATTGCGCAAGTCCCCCAAGATACAATAGGAACTTCTTGGAATTTTTCGAAGATCAGAACTAGCAAGCTACTCTTAAAATAGTAAGAACCCAACAAACTCAGAAAATATTATAATTAAAAGAAAAGAATAAAGTGAAAAGGAAAAGGAAAAGATAAAGAGAGGAAGAGAAGAAGATGAACAACGTGAGTGAGATGAGCAAGATGAAGAGGTAGTGAAGATGTGAGTGAGATGAGAGAATGAAACCCCTCTTTATATAGTGGGAAAAATTTAACGACCACAAAACTGACATAACCCCAATGTCGTCCCAAGCGACACTCCATCACGTTCCAGCTGCCAAATTTTTCGAAAAGAACGGTTGAATCTTCCAAGATCCAAGTCTTGCGCACAAAGCACATACCCTTATAAAGATCGTGAATATAGAAGAGGATCTCACACATAATAAACTTCAAGAGAAACATAATGCCTACACGAGATTTTCCACAAGCACGAGATTTTCCACGAGCACAGTACCAAAACTGAACCATGAGAATCAGACTCGTGAAATTAAACCGCATTAGGTTCATGAATAAAAACCGAATTCTCAATCTTTTGTGTTATTATAAATTCAGTTTTTACAACATTAATATAATATAGGTACGTTATATATGATGTAAATAGTATTTTAAATCAAGTTATTCCACCCTAAATCTTAAACGTAAATTTAAAACAAATGATATTGTAAATAATAACATGAATGTCAAATAAAAATTCAATATCATATATACGTAAATTTAAATATTTTTTCAAAAGATAGAGTTTGTAGGTTTATATCAACTTTATATATATATATATATAATACATTAATTATTGTAAGAAATTAATACAATACCCATATATAAAAATTTATACAATATATAGTTTTTCATCTCATTGTTTATTAATCAGGATTTATTTTGATACAAAATTAAACATGTTTTTTTTTTAAATAAAGAGATAAGAAGTTACTTTTTTTTTTAAAAAAAATAACCTTTTTAAACCACTTCCCATTAGTATTTACCGTTTTCATATATTCCCATCAATCATGAGATGAACAGTCCTTTTGTGTTTGAAAGTGAAAAGAGAAATGATAATTTCACACCTTTAATACATCTACATTCACTTAATAATTAAAATATAATATTATTTTATTTATATTAAAAATATAATATATTATTATTAAAGAAAGTTTTAAAGCGAAAGTAAGATAAAAAAAAAACTATGTAAAATAAACTTTTTTTCCAAGCGAAAAATGTTTAGGACAAATATTCTCCCGTTTATTAATCAACGTTTGTAAAATCAGGAACCCGACCACACATGCCAATCACGAACTCACACGTGTGACTAAAATCTGCATTAAGGATGAAGGCCTCAGCCACATAAGCCACGTAGTTACGTGGATAATTTCAGTCCACTGACACGTAGCATGTACAACTACCAAACTACCCTTCCACTTGAATCACAAAATTCCAATGAACAATGACTCCAATCGAGGGTAATAACGGTAATTCCCCTCACTCTTCTTCTTCAACAATTGGTCTCTACGTAGAAAACACGAAACAGTTTAGTCCGTTAACCAGAAATGAACGCCCTCCCTTCCTCTTCCTCTTCCACTTTCGCTTTCGTAACTCAGTCCAAGAGCATCTTCAAGCTCTCACATAAAGTACCCATTTTGCCCCTACACTCACATGCTCCGTGTTGCTCTCTCAGTGACTCGTCCTCCTCGTATACCACGGTGCTGGACAAAAGTGCCCTTTCATCGGAACAGAATTCAAGCAATGCAGTCTCACCCGAAGACTCGGGCTCCGAGGAAGTCCTTGTGGTTCGCCGGCCGGTGACAGATTTTTCCGGCCAAGAGGAGGAAGAGGAGGAGAATGAGGCGGAGGACGGTGGTGACGCGAAGGCTTCGGCGATCGACGCAGGGCTGGCGAGATTCGCGAAGAAGATGCCCATGTTTGAACCTGCGAGGATGGAATCGAAAGAGAGACCCCTCACAGTGAATTTGGACTTGGCGTTATACAGGGCAAAACTTATAGCTAGAAGAAGCTTTCAATATGAAGAAGCAGAGGCCTTGCTGCAAAAGGTGTGGTGTCACGTTTTTCCCTTTTTAAAGTTACTAATTTGTTTCTGTGGAAATGTTGCCAATTTCTTTGTGATGGTTTTGAATGGGAATGGAAGTGTATAAGCTTTTGGCCAGAAGATGGTCGACCTTACGTGGTACTTGGAAAGATTTTGAGCAAGCAATCGAAAACAGGTGCAGCCAGAGAGATATACGAGAAGGGTTGCCAGGCTACGCAGGGTGAAAATGCCTACATTTGGCAGGTTAGTGTTCAAGTGTGTTTTGCATGTGGTGATCACCAAACTTTAATTCAATATCAAGGTAAGAATTTAGAGACTACTAGAGAGTGTGTTAAAAATTTAGAATTCCGGACATAGTTTTATAGTGCTTGCAATTCTCCTATGATAATTCATAGCATCTAAATTTAACCGGATTTGGATCAAGGTATTTTTCTGGTTTAGTAGTAAAACCTATTTATCCACACCATCATTATGAACACGAAGGTATGAAGATGAGACACGAGGAGGAATCATGGTTGGATCCCATTTCTCCCTCTTTAGGAATGCGGTTTAGTGAGAGTGTCAGGTGCAAGTTACATTAAATTTGTTCAGATCCTGATAAGAGATAAGAACATGTCATATAGTATATAAATGTTATATGCTGGTTTTATAAGATTGAAGACTTAAAATACTCTTCATAGTATATAAATGTCATATGCTGGTTTTATAAGATTGAAGACTTAAAATACTCTTCTTAATACGGTATTGGAACTTTGAATTAGGCTCTAAATGGGTAAACTTCTTTATAAGCATTTCTAAGAGAATAAAATGAAAAGGGAAAGTGAAGTAGACTTCGTCCAGAGCTGTCTTAAATTTTTTAGAGGTCCTGTTCTAATACTGGAAATTGAGCCCTTCCACTTCTTTATATTTAAAAATAAAGGCTTAATTTAATATTTCAAAATATTATAATATGATTGCATTTTTACAAAATAAAGTACAAAAACTTTCAAACTACTTTATTTACATTGATAATAACATCCAAATAGAATATCAAATTAAAACAACCTTAAACGTAAAACGAGTTATCCTTCTAGCACTTTTTGAAGCAAATTCATTAGCCAGGTTTTCATAGTGTACTTTCTCCAAAAGATTATGTTGTGGGTTTCTCAAATCTGGAGACCCTGGATAAATGAACGTCCTCTTCAAAGAGTCTGCTTGCATAAATTGTTCTACAGGCCTGACTTCTTTGTTAGCTAAAGTTCTTTTATGGATTAGTTTAAATTCATCTTTTAGAGAAACTAATATAAGAGAATTATTTCATTTTTTCTTTCTTAGAAGTTCTCCCAAATAGGCCCATGCACATTAGACACGAGTCAATTGTTAAAGATCAGAGTGATGCATGTTACCTCTGACCTTATCTATATTTAATATTCGATCAAGTTTTTTACTTAGTTGATAATAAATTACCAACATTAAATCTCATCATGTTTAAAAATGCCCCTTCATCTTATTTAAAATCACAGATGGGCATAGATGTGACTATATTTTACCTGGCCTGGCATGCATATTTCCTTTGAGGCATGTACTGAACCTGACAGATTATTTTCAGCTGCTAAAAATAATATTAGGAATGGGAGTGATTGTTCCCAACAATACTCTGATACGTTGTATTTTAACCTCTGAAGTTAATAAGTGGAAGTTCTCTTTGGACAGTGCTGGGCTGTTCTTGAAATGCAAATGGGAAATATCAGGAGAGCAAGAGAGTTGTTTGATGCTGCCACGGTTGCTGATAAGAAGCATGTTGCTGCTTGGCATGGATGGGCAGTTCTAGAGTTAAAGCAGGGAAATATAAAGAAGGCAAGGAGTCTACTCGGTAAAGGTCTTCAATATGGTGGACAGAATGAGTACATATACCAAACACTTGCACTGCTTGAAGCTAGAGCAAAAAGATATCAGCAGGCTCGCTATTTATTCAATCAGGCCATAAAGTGTAATCCTAATAGCTGTGCTAGTTGGCTTGTAAGTCATGCTTATCTCAGGGATATCGTTTCTCAAGTAAACTTCTATGTACTGCTTGTTAGTTATCTCATCAAATCATATTTATTCTTTCTAAAATAGAGTTGGGCACAAATGGAGGTGGAACAGGAAAACTACCGTGCTGCTAGGAAATTGTTTGAGGTTCTATTTAACATTACAAGTTCCTCTTCTTTTCTGTTTTTTTTTTTTCCTTCTGATTCATCTCATTGGTTGAACTAGACAGACTATATACACATTAGGTGTTGGGATATTTTTCTGTCATTGCGTGACTTATGTGTGTGTTATTCTATTTTGTTTTATAGAAAGCAGTACATGCTAGTCCTAAAAATAGGTTTGCTTGGCATGTATGGGGCGTTTTTGAAGCAAACCTTGGCAACATTGACAAGGGAAGAAAACTTTTAATGATAGGCCACACTCTAAATCCGAGGGATGCTGTTCTACTTCAATCTCTTGCTTTATTAGAATACCAACACTCAACTGCAAACCTTGCACGGGTTTTGTTCAGGAGAGCGTCAGAATTGAATCCAAGGCACCAACCTGTTTGGTTTGTAAGAAATTTCTTCTCTTGGATAATTTATCTTAAATATCATTACCCAGTTTTTCATTCCTTTCTTTTTATAATCTTCTGTGAACTAATTTTGACATGATGAAGAATCTCTGCTGACTAGCAGAAAGTCAGATATTTTAGAAAGTCAGAATATGCCACTTCTATTTGATTTGAATTAGTGTCATATATTTATCATGGCATTCTTCTTACTATCCTCATCATCTTGTCGAAAATCCCACATCGACTAAAGATAAAAACATTTCATAATACATAAGTGGAGGCAAACTTCACATTATAAGCTGTTTTTATAAGGTTGAGTTAGATTTAAAGTTCATGAATCATGATTTTTATTTTATTGCATAATGTAGGCTTGGGGTTGGATGGAATGGAAGGAAGGAAACATGAATAAAGCCAGAGAATTCTACCAAAAAACACTATCAATTGATCAGAACAGTGAAACTGCTGCCAGATGTCTTCAGGTGACACGCATGCATATAATAAATCTTGTTACAACTTGAGTCTTTACATAGCTTAGTAATCATCACTTGGTGTGACTATTTTCTCCAAGCAGGCTTGGGGTGTTCTGGAACAGAGGGTTGGCAATCTTTCAGCTGCACGTAGGTTATTTAAATCCTCGCTGAATATAAATTCTCAGAGTTACGTCACATGGATGACTTGGGCATCAATGGAGGAAGAACAAGGAAACTCTGTGCGTGCTGAAGAGATTCGTAATCTCTATTTCCAACAGGTAACTGTCATATATTGGAAGAAATATTTCATGATCCAAGGACCATTATAATCTCAGACCAATTTCTACTTGACACATAATTTAATTCTTGTAAATTTTATTTGTTGCATGGTACAGCGAACAGAAGTTGTAGATGATGCTACATGGGTTATGGGATTCTTAGATATTTTAGACCCGGCCATTGACAGTTTAAAGACGCTCCTCAAACTCAGCCCAAATTCCTACAACATGCCGTTTAATTCTTTGAGAAATACTGCGGGAACAAATAAAAACAGAGGCGATTTTTCCAGTGACGACGACAATGATGATGAGGATGATGCAAATGGTGAAAGTGACTTCGATTTAGATGCTTTCATTATGAAAAGACTATCCTTAGATTCCTCCAATCTGGAAGTTCAGTTGGAAGCACCCAAAATTTCTTCTGACAAGAGAATTCCATCTGGTAGAAGGATATGGCGACCAAATAACAGAATTGCTAAACTCCAAGTCCAAAGAAATGTTGTTTAGGTCTTGTCTTGTAAAAATTTATTTTATTTTAATAGAATCACCATGGCATGAGAGGTGTTTTGCCTTGTGTTCAACATGGCATTAGAACACAAACATTTTTTAATACAATACAAAATATACTAATTTCTCAATTATTTTTTTTAATCAATTCTAGTCTAGATATCTCCTAAATTTCATAAACCTCCAACTTTCTCTATCTTTAATGGAGGATCTTATAGCAAAGATTAAATCACTGTTAAAGTTCTGTAAAACAAACAGTACTATAGCCTTTAAACTTTTGTTTTGGTACTCTATCTCTTTATTATTGTTGTTTCAACTTTTTTCAGTTCATAATTTATTGTGATAAACACCATCAAAATTGACCCAAAAAAAACTTTACAGTTAATTGAAAGAAATCTGCCAGTTAATAAAATAAATTAAGCTAAAAAAACAGATACACAATTAAAGTGAATACTAATTAATTCAAAGGCTCAAATTGAAAGAGAAAATAATGTTGAAAGATAAAGAAATACTCATTTTGTATATAACAAATACTTTTTGACAATTTACCAAAACAAAAATATATTCGAAATTTGGGAAATCCCATATAAGTTTTAGACGAACTTTAAAATGACAAAATGTCATTTTGTACAATTTGGACTTTCCAATTCAGTAGCTGAAATGAGCTTTGAATTTCAAGGAAAAAAATATTATTGGTGCATTTTTGTTAGTATATAACTAATTAATTAATTTACATTATATTATGTTATTTAATATCTGGGTACTTTATTTGTCGTGATGTTTAAGTAAAGTTCAGATTTGAGCTGGGTTCGGAGACCTTACATGTTTATAGTTTATTTAGACTTATTTTGTGAAAAGCATATAACACGTGTTTATAATTTTTTTATAGAAATAACCAATGATATGTATATTATTTTATTTTAATAAAATCTTTAGGATAATTTATAAAATTATATTTAATTGAAATCAATCTTCAATAGTTAATTTTAAAATATTTTAACAAATTTACAAAATAAAGTATATACATAGATAGATTTAGAATTTATGAAAACATCATCTATACAAACCACATAAGTGAAATTGAGATAGATATTCACCATATAAACTAATGAAATTTAATTCTTACATTATACTTAAAATATTACATTACATGTAAAAACTGTAATAATTTAATTATTAATAAAATTTTCAACTTTATTTAAAACTTTTAGAAATTGAAAAAAAAAACAATTAGACTATTTTTGAAAAATAATTGTTTAAAAATATACACGAAAGTCTAATATTTGATTCAACTATGGATTATACTCCTCAAAGGGTTACTCGTAAGCATTCAGGATAGTTCCTTACACGTATTATAGCAAAAAAAATTAATATTTTATCATCCTAATATTTTAATTTATAATTTATGTAATTTATTATATTAGTAAAATATGAATACTCATTTACTTAATGTTTTTTTACTTCAAATACACACTATATTACACTTAGGTTATATAATCACCCTTCACATTCATCAATTCAATCTAAGAAATACAAAATTGTATAGAACACCATAATTGTAGCTACCTATTCTATGATTAACAAAGGTTATGCCTACAAAATACTATTAAATTAGGGTTAACTATAAACTTTTCTTCTTCTCCTTTATTTCCATAATCTCTCACTTGTATATGTGAGATTTAGGTCAACATAGTTTGTTGGACCTATATGCTTGGGTCTATCCTAACATTATTATCCGTCCTAGAAAACACTTTGTCCACAAAGTGTAGTCTTAAGTACAATTGGACCGCAGAGGTGCAGCAGAAACTGGGTCGGGGGTTGCAGCAGGAAACTGGGTCGGGGGGTGCAGCAAGAAACTGGATAGTGGGGGGTGCAGAAGGAAACTGGGTTGCGGGGGTGCAGCAGGAAAATGGGTCTTGGGGGCGTTTTGGGTTCCTCTTGTGCATTATGGTTTGGTGCACCATTAGGGTTTGGTGCACCGCTTGCTCCTATTGTTCTGTTTTGCTTCTTTCTTTCTTTTTTTGTGAGAAATAAACAATCTTTGGTGTTCTAATGGATATGACGGAGGAGGGTGTTGGAGGTGACATTGAAAGGCGCGAAGGCAGCTGGGGTGTTGGCAGTTGAACGGATCTAGACGTCGGTAGCGGTGTGTGACCTAACATGCGCGGAGGCTGGCGGCATCAGGCGTTACGATGGTTGGAGCACGAGCGTTGTTGCGGCGTCTGACCTGGTGTGCGCGGTGACTGGTGGCACTGGGCGACGTGAGGATTGGAGCGCGACGGTGTTGCGGCATGTGACATGTTTTTTGCAGAGGCTTGCGTTGCTGGACGGTGTGGCGGTTGAGACGCAAGTGGTGTGATATTTCTTCAATGGCCGATAAACACTCTTGGATAGAGTTTGATATTTCTTTTAAGTATTTTGATTGAGTTTTGGGAGGCATGGTAAGCAATGAAAGCACCATTGATAGAACAATAGTAATTACAACTATCTATTCTATTATTAATTATGTCTATGAGCTACAGAATACTAAGATTACAAAACTAGGGTGAACTATAAACTTTTCTTCTTTTATTTTATTTCCATAATCTCTCACTTATATATGTGAGATTTAGGTTAACATAGTTTGTTGGGCCAGTATACTATTGGACTTATCCTAACATTACTATACACCCCAAAAAACTCTTTGTCCTCAAAGTGAAGTCTCAAGTGCAATTGAGCCATAGGGGTGCAACATGAACTGGGTCGTGGGGGTGCAACAGAAAATTGGACCATGGGAGGTGCAGCAGGAAACTAGGTCGTGAGGCGTGTAGCAAGAAACTGGGTCATGGGGGGTTGCAGTAGGACACTGGGTCGTGGGGTGTGCAGCAGGAAAATGGGCCTTGGGGGCGTTTTGGACTGCTAGGGTTGGTTTGTGGCGCCTATTGTTTGAGGTTTACAGTGGATGGTGTCGTTTGGGGAATTAGGGTTTGTAGTGGAGGGGAGGGCGACGCCACTGCTGTTGCTTTTTTATTTTAAGAAATAATCCTTGGTGTTTTAAGGGGACGAAGGAGAAGGACGCAAAAATTGGAGTGGATGTGGGCAGTGTAGTTGCAGGCGACATTGGGAGGCACGACGATGGCGGCTAAGGTGCTGGAAATTGAACGAAGTGGAGCCCGGTGTGCACGGAGGTTGGCGACAGTTGGGGCATGAGCGTTGTTGCGGCTTGTGTCCTCGTGCACGCGGAGGCTAGCGGCACTGAGCAGTGCGGCGGTTGGGGCGCGGGCGCTGTTGGGGCGTGCGCGAAGGCAAGTGGTGCTGGGCGGCGCGACGGTTGAGGCGTAGGCGATGTAGGATTTCTCCAATAGCCGAAACACACTCTTTGATGGTGTTTATTCTTTCTTTTAGATCTTTTGATTGAGTTTATGGAGGCATGACTCTCAATGGAAGAACCAATTGATAGAACACCAGAACTGCAACTACCTATTCTATGATTAACAAAGGCTATGCCTACAGAATACTATTAAATTAGGGTTAACTATAAACATTTATTCTTCTCCTTTATTTCCAGAATCTCTCACTTATATATGTGAGATTTAGGTTAACATAGTTTGTTGGACTTGTATGCTTGGGCCTATCCTAACATTATTATTCGCCCTAGAAAACACTTTGTCCTCAAAGAGTAGTCTTAAGTACAATTGGGCGTGGGGAGTGCAGCAGGAAACTGGGTCGGGGGTGCAGTAGGAAACTGGGTCGTGGGGGTGTGCAGCAATAAACTGGGTCGTGGGGGTTGCAGCAAGAAATTGGGTCACGGGAGTGCAACAGGAAACTGGGTCGTGGGGAGTGAAACAAGAAACTTCATGGAAGGGTGCAGCAGGAAACTAGGGGTTGTTTCTTCTTGCACCCCCACTTTTTTCTTCCTGGACCCCCACACTCTTATACAAAGACTAAATCACCCTATTAGTTTTTAAATTTCCAAACATATCCCTAATCTAAAAAAACCCTAAAATGAAGGCAGCGTTGATGTTCTTATTTTTACGCAGGAAATTTTCTTCCTCTTCCATAGCAGCGGCGGCACCTCCACATTCCTCTTCCTCTTCTCCTTTGAATCTCACACAATCCTTTTTGGTGAGGCTTCTTCTTCCTTCTCTTGGCAAAGGTAAGTAAATTTTTCTGTTTTCGGATTTAGACATCCGTT
>Ga0123342_1010542_pt1 | contig 10529 bp, 3 predicted proteins | sample Turbeawhitnodule_FD_89960 | JGI IMG/M metagenome (GOLD analysis project Ga0123342, IMG submission 89960) | Root nodule microbial communities of legume samples collected from Mexico - Turtle bean Mexico white nodule | ecosystem: Host-associated > Plants > Roots > Nodule | place: Mexico: Nepantla... | reverse complement strand
TCAAGATCAGCAATCTTGGTGTAGGTGTGTTGACCAAGGAGAGTGTGTTTCTTGAGGTGTTCAAGGTCATTCTCTTGGTTGTTGTGTAAGTGATCAAGGTGTGATTGCTTAGTGGATTTCCTCTGGGTTTCTGAGAAGACTGGATGTAGCTCTGGGTTTGAAGTGAACCATTATAAACAACTGTGTACAATCTCTCTATCTCTAACTCTTTAAATTCAGTTTTATTTGTTGTTTGCTGGTATAAACAACCGATTGTTTATGTGAAACAACCGATTGTTTTTCTGGTACTGCAGTTTTTGCTTGCTGTTTTGGCGAACTGAATTTCTGAATCAATTGTTTTCTGAGATAAATTCATTCTTGTTTTAAAAGTTTACGAAAATTCTCTTTAAACAATTCACCCTCTCTAGTTTAAAGCCATACATTCTAACAAAATGTGCAGGTTAAAGATATATATTTGTTAGCTGCTGATGAGACCAAGCATTCCATACAGAAAATTTACTTCTCTCATGTTGTTAGCTACTGGTATAGTGTTATTGTTTTAAACTTGTTATCAGGGTGCATAACTCTGCTGCATTTGTCACATGATCACTTCCAATTGATGAGCATAGTGAGCTAATTAAAATATCTATCTGGGTTAGAGTTCATTACTGAAACGTTACTAGTATACATTAAAATTATCTGGTGATTATTACATTGTTTCTATCTCTATCACTAACTTGTTTCCCAAAGGAAGGATGAAACTGAAGAAAACAGTGCTTTTATTGTTGGAGGAAGATAGGTTGGCACAGGCATCATTTCGGGGAGAATGGGTAGAGGAGAATCAAATTTAAGGACCTGAATCACTTGCCTTATAGAAGGCCTGAATGAGTAATCTGGATGAACACACCAAAGTCCAACAACCACTAAACGTTTCATTTGCTTCTCATCAAATTCTCCACATAACTTTGGGTCAGCTGCTTCAAGTAACCTTCCCAATCCATATAGCTTCCAAACCCACTCAACTAGAGTTATTTGACCCTCCTCAGCTTCTAGTTCAACTGATTTTCTTCCACTAGTTATCTCCAATAACACAACCCCAAAGCTGTATATATCAGATTCCTTAGTAGCCTTTCCTGAAGTGAAATATTCAGGAGCAATATAGCCCCTCGTCCCAGCTATATGTGTCGTTTGTGACCCTTTCTCATGGTCCACTAGCCTAGCCAAACCGAAATCACCAAGCTTAGCATTGAAACTTGAATCCAGCATTATGTTGCTTGATTTAATATCCCTGTGAATCACACACTGCTCCCATTCTTCTTGTAAGTAAAGCAATGCTGAAGCCAAGCCCAAAGCTATATTATACCTCACTATCCAAGTTAAGAAGCTTTTCACTTCATACAGATGAGAGTCTAAGCTTCCATTTGGCATGAACTCATATACGAGGATAAAGTCATTCTTCTCATGACACCACCCAATAAGTTGTACTAAATTCCTATGTCTCAATTGGCTTATTACCTTCACTTCTGTCACGTACTCCTTCATTCCCTGTCTAGACTCTCTTGATATTCTTTTGATAGCAACATAGGACTTTATGTCTTTCAAATAACCTTTATACACACCACCAAAGCCACCTTGCCCCAGCTTCTCAGACTCGGAAAATTTGTTTGTAGCACTTGCTAGCTCATTATAGGAAAAGCTCTTAGGTCCAGTGCCCTTTGGGAATACATCACCCATATTGAGATTAAAAACTAACTCTTTTTTTCTACCTCTACTCCTCTTCCACAATAAAGTAAAAATCAGCCCTGACAAACTCAAAACCAGGCCTAGACCAATTCCAAGCCCTACCCTCAATTCTATTTTCTTTCCTTTTTCAGGCATAAGATAGGAATCTGGTGGGACTGCTTCTGGTTTTATCTCATTTGTGTTCTCATCACTTTGTAGATTTGAACTAAATGACCATGATCTCAATGTATGCACCTCATACAATTTCCCTGTTGCAGCAGAAAAACCAAGAATAACCCTCCCTGGTAAGTGATCTCTCAAATCAACCTTGTATGAAACGTATTCTTCAAGTGGTTTACTATCATTGTACATTGTGAATGAAACGCTCAAATTTAGAGTACTTGAATTGTACTTAATGCTGCAATTATAAACATTCCAAATTTGAACATCTGTCAACCATGACTTAGTTATGTTGGACTTCATAGAGTTGAAATTCAAACCTACATGAGTGCCACCTGGAGGGTCCCATAGTTTGTTGTGGAAGGTGTCAAACTCCACTGCTACAAACGGGTGTTGAGTTGAATTCAATACTTGTTCGCCATCCACAAGTCCAAGACCACCTCCTTCTTTAATATCCTTTAGAAGTGGGAGATTAGGATCAGCCAGGAAGAATGACATTCCATCTCCATAGTAACTCTTTTCTGAAAAAATAACAAAGGAAAATTTGGTAGTGAAATCAGCAAGCTTTCCAGACTTCATATCCCAGAGGAGCATCTGTTCATAACTTGTGACTCTCCCAACACTGTAATTGTTGTTTTGGTCTATGGTGTTGGACGTGACTTGGATAGCTCCCTTTAGAATAGAAGCATCCCCTTCCCATTTTACATCACCATTCTTAAAGTTGGGGTAATAAAATGATAGTGAGTTTGCAAGAGGGATTATTTGGAGGATAAAAATTGTTATCATTGCATGACAGAAAAGAATTGGATTATGAACAATATTATGCCACCAAGCCATCTATAAGTGAGGAATGCTAGTTCAATATTTTGTGTTGGAACACTTTCATATATGGAAGACTTAACATACATTGAGTTTTATGTTTTCATGTACATGATTATATTTTTTCTTATTTAATTGAATTCCAAACTGTGATGATAGTCCTATTCTAGATTTTATAGTTGTCTTAATTCCATCAAGTTCCATCACGGCTTACCTTGATATATAGATTGAGCGATAACTACAATGTTTTTGTCGATGGTGATACACGTCAGTTTGTGACTTAAGCTAAAAGTTCCATACAGGAACATGAAGCCGAAATTTCTGTACCTTATCATTTCTATCCTTTAGTTTTTTGTTTTGTGTTGATTTTAGGATTATATGATGATCTTTATTCTTAAATTAGTACATGAATCAAATTTGGACGGCATTGTTGGGATTTGTGAAGTACAAAAATTTGAGCCAGCATAACTTGGGATCTTCACCATCAAAGGAACAACACTTCATTTATCTTTTTCAATTATTACGATCCATGGGAGGAAACTTCTCCACAAACAAATGATAGAAAAATAAGAAGAAGAAAAAATCAACATACCCATTAGCTAAAAAATTAGCTTACACATACTTATTTGTAGAAATTATGAGAATTAGATTACAAATCTATTTTTATATTCATGTATAAACTAATTTTATCTCACGGAAAATTTGATTTTTTATTTTTATTTTCTGATTTAGAATTGTTTATAGAGAAGTTTTTCTCTTAAATAGAGAGATAAAGTGTTGGAATTCAAATTATTTGTTGAAAATGAATAAGTTAATTGAAATATAAGCTAGAGATACTTATAAATCTATTATCTTAAATTATTTGGTTGAATGTTGTTTTATCTTATGCTATTTGGTAGAATATTGATGATGTATTATATGATAGATTCGTGACATTTTTTGTGTTTTCTCGAATATCATATGAATATGATTCTATGTTTCTAGATAAAGATTCTCCCATGCTTTTCTTCCTCGAATTTTCCAACATAAAACTATTGTTGTTGCATTGCCGAGCCTTTAGGATTTTTGACGGCAAAGGACTTGCTTAACTTGATGAGGCAATTGTTGCACCATATCACTACACCCAGGAGAAAAATCGAACATATCCTTAAAAAAATTAGGGTATATATAAAATTACATTTTGGACCTTTTTCCGGAATACAATAATCTCTTTCGAACAAATTTTTTCAAAATATATTATTTTCAGTTCCAGATTTTTTTATCCGGAATGGGATTTTGATTTTATTTCTTTTGGATTTTTATATCCGAAACACAAAAATCTCTTCCAGATTTATTTTTTTGAATGCATTATTTTTAATTCCGGATTTTTATTTCCGGAATAAAGGATATTTTCAAAAATTTTGAAATTATGTTGGATGCATTTTCAAAAGTGTTGGGTGCAGAGAGCATTTGCCACTTGATGATCCGTGAAATCTGTTAAAGGGTTATAATCAGGTGACGAAAAATTTGTAGAGGAAGGTAGCAGTAACTAATCACATTAACGAAGTATTTAATGGGCTGAAAGAAAGTTATATAATCTTTGCATGTCCTCCACTGTATCAATTTCAACATGCATCTTATCAGGCTAAAATTATCTTTTATTTTGGATTTGAAAATTAGGAACTCAAAATATATAATTCAAAAGTTAAAGTTTTGTTCCAAAAGAGAAAATCTGCAAAAAATATATTTCAGAAAAGAAAATCTGAGAATGCTTGGAAAAGAATTTTCAATATTCAAAAATGTGTTCTGGATATCTGAATTTGGAAATGTATTTCATAAAAAATAATTTGGAACACAAAATCTGAAAATGTATTTTAAGAAAGAATTTCTAGAAATCAAAAATGTGTTTCGAAAATTTAAGTCCAGAAATATATTTTGAAAAAAGGTTATGGAAATATCATTTTTTATTCATACTCTCTTTTCATGTAAGGTCCTTTTCGTCATTTCAATGGAAAATTGAGTGCAGGTTGAAATTCATATGGTGCAGGAAGAATTTGCCTCTCTACAGTAGAAGGTAAGGCCCAGCCCATTGGAAAGACTAGCCTGAGCAATAATAATAAAGACACTAGTTTTGTGTTATACCAGTTGGATTTCAAGGGTATAAGTGATTACATTATTCATCTTCACTTAACATTTTGCAACATATACACGTAGTGAAATGAAAAATATTAATTTGAAAAGTGCATAAGCACCAGTTTACAATCTTTCAAAATTTCTATAATATTTGAATTTAAAAATTAATAAATTCATTTTTCAAATTGTTTTGCATCAATTACTCATTTACAATATTTAATTATTTTATGTACATTGTTTTTTAATTATTATTGTGTATTTATTTTTAGTAGAAATTGAAAAGTTTTTTAAGTATTAAATAATAATTTGTTGAGTTACCAAGATGTCATATCTATTTATTTTTTTTTAATTATTGATGTATGTTTCAATATTTAAATTTTTTTTAAAAAAATATTAACTTTTTTTTTATCAATTACCCTTTTAAAGTATTTAGTTTTTTATTGTATCGTGTTTTTAATTATTATTATTATTATTACACGAAATCTCTCTTACTCAAACGCTTAAACAATAAAACTCTTAAAGGATAGAGAGATAAAATTTCTACTCGCTCTCTTTCGCTCAAAATTTCATCTTATGATTTAAGTGCTGAACAACATTGCTTGAATCATATATGTTAGAAATATAGGTTAAATTTAAGAGGCGAGTGAGTTGAACTTATCAAGATATCTCAAACTTTTTGAAGAATAATTACCAAAATCATTTGAATCAATTCAATTTGGGAATTTAAAAGAATTTTAGCTTTTGGTGATATTTTATTCAAGATTCTTTAAATTCCAAATAGAAATATGAATATGCACAATAGAAAAATAATTATGATAGCAAGAGAAAAACATGGAAAACGATATTAGTTCTCCCTCTCTAGAAGGCTACATCCAATTATTTTATCACCTTGATTAGGTCAATCCACTATTTTCAAGTTTTACAAGAATTCCTCAAGAAAACAAGAAGACATGCAACACAAGATATTCTATCACCTCTTATGAAACTTTATCAAAAACTAACTAAAATCTCAAACCCTATAAGATCTCTTCCAACCTCTTAGCATCCCAAATCAAGATTACACAACTTAACTAATGAAAAGAATACTAATTCACCATCACTAGAAGGTCAAATATAGTTCTTTAATCACTCTAATTAGGCTAATCCAAAAATTTTCAATTATTGCAATAAACCACCCAAGAAAATAAGAAAAACATGCAACACAAGATTTTGAACACTACAAGATCTCTTATCACCACTTATGAAACTTTATCACAAGCTAACCAAGACCTTGAATCCTACAAGATGATTTACAACATTTCAACAACCACAATAAAAGCAAGAGAGTTGGGGATGAATAGGCTTAGTGAATAAGAGAGTTGTCACAAGAAAAGTAAAAGCATTGTATTAAAGACTATTGTACAAAAAAAAAAAGGAACTCGACGAATTTAGTGACTTAGAAAACTTGACTTGACTTGTTAAGAAAGAAACCTAAAAAAGGAAATAAGACTAGAAAATTCTACAATCCATGGCAAGATAAAGATGAGACCTATTCCAATATTTCTTCAAAGAAAGATGGGGAACTAAAGCTCTATTTGATGGTTGGTTATAAGTTTTCTTCAAGTAATATAAGTACAAAAGTTTCTAAAAATGAAAATAACTATAACATAGCTTTTAAACGCTTTGAATGAGATGCATGAAAAAGATAATAGATTGGCTATTTTTAACAATAGACTCAAGAGAATGAATAATTGACTTAATAGAGTCACCAAACTAGAAGAAAAATTGAATAATGCTAAAATTAATTTAGAAAATCTGAAAATCATTTACGATAATTCTGCTTGTAGGTATTTTGAAACAAATCAGTTAACTCTCAAAAATTGTGAAAAATGTACATCATTACAAAACAAAATTCACCACTATCTTATCCAAACATTGGTCGAAAAACACAGGCTAAGTTTTCAATGAGAAAAACTAATCTTGAAACTTTACTTGGAGTTTTGTTTTTATTAGAGCTGGAGTTGAATATAAGTCTGGTTTTTTGGAAGAAAGTATAGAAAAAAAATTATTTTCTTATAAAAAAACAAGTAGCTCTGCAATCATTATTTGTTTTGTATGAGAAAAAGTTATACTATTAGAAATTGAAAAATCAAAAAAATTGATGTTCCTAATGGCAAAGTTAAATGGATTCCAAAATGTGTCAAAAGAAGTTAATATGGTTGGATCCAAATTAATAAAGGTATCATATTATATTGTATAATCTATTTGTAGGTACACTTGAAAATCCAAAAAGAAGTTTTAATACTTAGAGAGTAATTGTTATATGACTAGAAATATTGATAAATTTGTTAATTTTAAATTGAAAAGTAATAAAAAAATAATAATTCTTGGATGTGGTAACATAGGAAAATTTACTCAAATAAAAAATTATGATGAAATAAAATTAATCTAAACTTTGCTATTTTTTAAATTGTGCTAAAAAAAAGAAAAATAAGAGTTTTAGAGAAATTGCATGGGTTTTTTTATAAATGGAAAACAAAATTATTATGTTTTTTATTTATAACTGTAGAGTTTAAAATAAATAAGTTACTCATTATTTACTAATTTTATGCAAAACACTTACCTAAGGTTTCTTGTTATAAAATACTCACCTAAGATTTCTTGCTTCTGGTTAAAAACTTATCTAAATAATTGAAAGAAAGAAAAAACTAAATAACGATAAGTAGAATCCATTTTCTTCATGAATCTCAAACAAACTTTGAGTTACGTTCACAGTGAATTGAAGGAAAAGTTGATATCCATTTCAATGGGAGCTTCAAACTCAGCCTCCAACTTGATATTCAATAATGATGGAACAAGATTTCACATGCAGGAATAGTTTGAGTAACACGTGCACAAGTTTAGAAAAACGTAGACATGCACGATCACGCCCCAAAAGTAGCTTCTCCAATTTATGATAGATCTTCATCATCATTCAGGCACATATATAGCCATCTTATCGAAACTCTTTACATTTTTTTATACAAATAACTAATTGAAACTGCAACCTATTGATTTTCTTGGTTCAGAAAATTGCCACGCTTCAAAATCTTACAACTTACGCATATCTTACTGTGTTTGGAAATCTTAGATTAAGGATTACTGAGAAGTGAGTCAGTTTTGGTTATGATGACGAAATTTTTATTTTAACTAAACTATCAAGAGTCAACAATCTTTGTGGATCTACTTGCATATTGAAGTGGAATGCAAGAAAGCAATCAAAATCATCAGCTCCAATGTAAATATGTTTGTTGAATTGCTTGGGACCATCAAAGAATTAAACTATTTCAAGATTTTTTCTTCACTTACATTTCTCAAATATTTGATAAAGATTAGAAACAGTGTCTCCACTTTTCTTATGATCAAAAATAAAAATATAATTAAAAAAATAAATGATACTTATTAAAATAATTATGCAAATTTATATTGAAGTTATGAAAAAATATATACAGAAAAATAATTTTTTAAATAATTTTTGTAATGTTTTATAAACATATATAATTTTCTATCACATTGCGAGTAGTTTCTTATTGATTATAAAATTAATAAGGTAGTTGTTTTGATAAAGATAAAAAATTGTGTATGTAAAAGAGACTTTTTTATTTTATTTATGTTTATATTTTAGGATATTTTATATTTGTTAACGGTCCATGACATATGACATGGATGTGGGTGACATAAACTTACGTCGAATCAAAACATAAATTCTTTATTAGTCATTATTAAAAAAATAAATTTAAAAGTCCAAAATTTAAGTTTGACCATAGAGTGTTTCACGTAAATTTACGTTATAGTGTATCAAAATTGACGTAAATTTTAGATTTTTTTTTAAATAATATTGGTTTTGACACTTCAAATCAAAATTTAAAATATAAAAAATTTCCAATAAACATATAAGCTGGACATTTTAACTAAAAATTCTATACAAAATCGTCTAATAACTTAAAATATTTTTGAACAAGAAAATAAAAATATACCATCTATGTTGGAGAAGGGAAGTAGTTCAATGTTCTCTCAGTTTTTTAATGTCATTATGGAATAATTGATGTTTATCATTAAAGACCTAAATGATTATATTATGATCATAAAGATAAAATAGAAATAATCTTTTATTCAGATATGGTATGTCTCTGTAGAAGTCAATGATACTCATATAAATAATGACTCACATTCAATACATCACGTGGTAGCTACATTCAAACCAGTCTGTTTGCGTATTAGACTAAAATAAAAAAATAAAGGACAAAAAATTACTTTCATACATCTTAGACATAAAATAATTATTATATGTATTAAAATATATATAACTTAACTTTAGAAAAGATGAATTGTAGTGACATTGTTCTGCTCCTCCCACTTAAAAGGTTTGTGCGAACCACACCTCTAATTAAAGTAAAGACATATATTAGTTCAAATACACTTATATTTTGTTAATGAAAAATGTAAAATTTTACCCTTTTAATAAGTTTTTCATTTCTTGGTTGAATTTTTTTGAGGAAAAAAATTACACTGCCATGTTATCCCTATAAATAATGGCAATCAACGACCAATAAATCTTACTAGAAATGATAAATAGTAAACATACATAATTTTTCCCGCCTCATTAAAATAAAACTGAATTTGGACTCCTGTATAAGGATTAGGACACCCCTAAAGTATCCCTTTTTATTTTAGTTAATCTTTATTGATAAAAAAAATATGAAAATAATATGCAATTAATGTTACTTACTAATAAATATAATAAATATCCATAAATTCAATAAACTTAAAGATAAGAACAAAAATAAGAAAAGTTTTCTAGGACAACAAAAATTCTCTAATTCTAATTAGTTCAATGTGAAAATTACATCACAAGAGCCCTTTATTTATAAATGAAAATAAAGGTAAAAAAAAACATATAAAGAAGAAATCAATAAACAAAAACAAAATTGTGGTAGAAACAAAATTGTGGTGGGTTCGCGTGCATTATATATAAAGAAGGTGCCACAAAATAGAAAAGTTATAAATTATATATATATATATATATATATATATATATATATATTATACTTTATTTATTGTTCAAAAGTAACTTTCGTTCTCATTTATATCAAAATTAAACATAAAATAATTTATATATTCATAATATTTATATAATCTTAATTAAATTAGTGTTTAATTTAAAATTTAAAGTACTTAGTAATTAAAATATTGATAGTTAATATTTGATATCAATTTAGAAACTATTTTATAAATTTTAATAATAAAAACTATTTTAGATATTAATAATTTTTTAATTTATAAAATAATATCTAACTTAATTAATATAATAATTAATTATTTTTATTTTTAAATTAATTAATATTTAATATTTGTCTTATATTAATTATAAAATAAAGAATAAATAAATTTGATGGAAATGGATATATTCATTTACACAATGACTTAATTGTGATATATGGTGATCGAAGAATTTTACGTTTATTGTTGATAGTGAGTAAAAAAAAATTAGGTTAACAAAGCGAGATTAATATCTAATTTATCATATTAAAATTTAAAACAAAATAAAAAACCCGTTATACTTTATATATATATATATATATATATATATATATATATATATATATATATATATATATATATATATATATATATAAATATTATTTTTTATATAATATATATCACAAATAAATATATTAAAATAAATATAAAAAAAAATA
>Ga0123342_1010541_pt1 | contig 10529 bp, 6 predicted proteins | sample Turbeawhitnodule_FD_89960 | JGI IMG/M metagenome (GOLD analysis project Ga0123342, IMG submission 89960) | Root nodule microbial communities of legume samples collected from Mexico - Turtle bean Mexico white nodule | ecosystem: Host-associated > Plants > Roots > Nodule | place: Mexico: Nepantla... | reverse complement strand
TAAGATATAAGTAGGTATTTGCCTTCCTATCATTGTTGGAATGTGCATGTTTAACTGTGGCAATGCAGAGAAGAATGAAAAGAAGGCATGGCCTTAAAGAGATCATATTTGATACTCCAATGGATGAAATACTCAGCAGAATTTGAAGGGGCTAAATTAAGTGTGTGCATAGCAAGTTGCAGCAAAGAGTATTTATAGTAGAAGAGAACTACTACAGTTTGGCTCATTGTTACTTTCACAAATCCAATAACACTGGTTTGTAATTTATTTCACTAGAGTGGTTGTAATTTTGGCACCACTAAAAGACAAAATATCTTCATTTCACACCACTAAAAAGATAAAATATTTATTTATTTTTAATATAAAATGATAATATATATATTATATTAGTTGGTTATGAGATGGCAGTATTTTTTATGAGTGTTAAAAGAAATCTTTTTTATTTCACTAATGCTGAAAATGTCCCACCACTAACCTTAACCGTGGGAGATGTTTCCTTTTAAGAGAAAAGTTTCGTTCACTGTACAAAACATACATTTAATAACTGCTTATAATTATATAATAATATTTTTAATTTAAAAATCAAATAAAAATAATAAAATATTAATTTATTATAGTGTGAATAACATGGTTTTACTTTTCAAGGTGCCTTTTTATTTTACATTCACTTTATAACTTAAAAAAATATTATTTTATTATAATATAATATTTATTAAAAAAAAGTAATTATAAAGGAAAAATAATGTATGAACAGTGTTAAAATAACTTTCTCCTTACCATAGAAACAAATATTTTACATCTCAAAAAGTAAAAGCATTAACTTTATAACATTTTTCACATCACATTATAATATAATATATTAATATTTTAAATTAAAAAGACAATTAAAATACTAATTTATTTAGTTGTTGTTAGGTAGGTATAGTTATTTTTTATTTTCACCCTTACAATTTTCTTTTTATTAAAATAAACGAAATTGCTCAAATATAAAATAATTAATTTACACTTACACTAATAAAAAATGACATGGATGTGATCCTTTAATAAATTTTTTCATAACTTTATTTAGAACTTTTAAAAACATCCTTTTTGTGACTTTTTAAAAAAATCTTTTGGACTAAAAAAATATTATTTATGTTCAATCATAATTTTTAATACAAAATGTTTTTATAGTATAATATCAAAATGGGGCCACTGAACGAATCTTTCTTTCTCGTAAGAAATCATAAATATAGGGTAATGGATCATAATTCATGACAAGCTATATCACTTCTAGTAGTAGTTGTTAAAAAAAAATGGAATAATCTTGCATGTTCTTAAACAAATTATCTTTTTTAACGACAAATCTACACAGTGTAAAAAAATGTCCAAGTACTTTTGCTTTTGGAAAAAAAAAAGTTCAAACTTTAGTTAGCTAATCTTATCTGTAAAATTTATTGATTGTTTCTATTTTAAATAAAGTAATAATATATTTGAAATAAATATTAACTTATAAAATTAAATCTTTATTATTCAAATTTAAATATTATTATTACACTATTATTATAAAATAATTGTCTGACAACTTCATTTCCCAGGGAAGATATATCATTGAATAGAAAGAATGAAAGTCAGATAGAAATGATCAGCTTTGACTGTTTATTACATCTATCATTACAACCAGGAAAAAGAAAAATGATTGAATTTTATAAAAATTAACAATATTCCAAAATATATTAACTATTAGACCTTTTATTTAAAATTACGTATCTATAAAATATTAATATAAAATTGATAACTAAATCATTTCAATGTTTTAAGAACTTTGGTCTTTGAACATCTGAAATGAAAATTGCTTAAATAAATATCTTGCTAATGAAAGCAAGATTTTAATATAAATCTCATAAATATACCATTCTTAAAATTAAGATAATCTTTTATATAAATAATTTTATTTAATTTAAAATAGTTGTTTTTATTAGATTTATTTTAAAATGTTATTTTGATTGATAAAAAAATCATAATTTCTTTCATTAAATATATTTGAAGTCTTAATAAAAGTTATAATTTATTAAAAACGTTATTTATAATTTGATTTCTATATTTAAAATTATTTTAATACAGTATCATAATTTTCTAAATTATTAATTTAGTTCCAATTTAATTTTAAATGAAACAATGTGACTCTTCTGATAAATTCATGTTAGGTGTTATGCCTAAATTTGTACTGTTCAATGCATTCCCCCTCACTTTTTCTTCTTTTCTGTTTTTTCGAGTACAAAATATGAGAAAATTCTTCCAAATCAACTTATAAAATGTGACTGCATCAGTTGCATATTGAAATTTTTAAAATTGATATCCGGAATTAAAAATCTGGAATTAAAAAAATACATTATAAAAAATTAAATCAAGAATAAATTTTTTTGCTATGGAAATAAAATTTTATAATAAAATTAGAAAATCAAATTTTCATTTTGAAAAAATAATTATGAAATGTAATAAATACATTTTGAAAAAAAAACAAAATCAAAAAGTTATTATAGAAAAGGAATTTCAAAAACCAGTAAAATGTTCTCACAAACAAAATTTGGTGACGTGTTCCACGTGTTTCAGAAAAGAAAATCCAAAATGTATTTTAATATGTACTCCTTTTTAACTTAAAGATATTTTTGTGATTTTATGTAAAAATCGGTTACATGTTCAGATTATGTCACGTACTGAGACAAATTCTTCCTACGTATTCAAATCTTTCCCTAAACTTTACACTTTCATATTAATTAGGGTTTAGGGTTCAGGTGAAAATTGATTTTAATTTTTTAATTTTTTTAAAATAATTATAAATGAAACATAACATCACTTTTTAAATAACCTTAATTTCAACCTACACTTTCATATCTTTCTTTCAGACGCAATATTTCTATTCTTCTCAATACTACAAGAAATAATTATGGTAGAGTTTTCAAAATAGTGACGCAAAGAGCAAAAAAATGACTCTACCTCAACCTCATAAAAATGGTAGACTATGCATATAGCGTAGGTTTGGGGGATGCCGATATTAAAAAGTGAATTTTAAGTCTAACTCAACCTCATAAAATCAGCATATAAGGTGATGTTTACACCCACTTATATACTATGAAATATCTTAATATTTAGTCGATGTGGGATCTCCAACAATAATTAAACAGGACACTACGTGAGAAAGCAAATGTAAGTAAATTGTCACTATTGGGGACACTACCTGGGAAACAAATATTAGTGTCGCCTAGACCTACACTAAATTTAATAAAATATTAACTTCTCCATTTTGTGCCCCCATTCTCAACGTAATATCATTTTGCAACTTATTTTTTTATTGCATCTACTTTGTGTCCACATTCTAAATCTAACTTGTTATTATTATTTTAATAATTTTTAACTTGCATCCACTTTGTGTTCACATTCTAGACTTAATATTATTCTGTCACTTAATTTTTTTTCATTGCATCTACTTTGTGCCCCCATTCTAGACACTAGTTTATTATTATTATTTTAATAATTTTTAGTGAGTTAAAGGTCTCCATTGTGAACGCAATATTTAACATTATTTTTATGTCTAACTTGACTAGACTTTACCCTTACTAGTAACTTCTTTTATTTTGTTGGCAGTTAAAATTGATTTTTCTTGTTGTGCAAAAACACTCAAAAAAAAACAATTTATTTATGCTTTCTCCAGCCCTCAATACTTACTATTTTCACTTCTCAATTAAAATATAACTATTATTCTTAGTTAAATTTTCAAATTAGTTCACATACCTCACACAGATGTATCTTAGTTTAACTAAATTTTAAACATAAGTTAAATTTAGTTACCCTTTTTAATTTAATTTACTCAATTAGATAATTACATTGAAAACACAGTCCTTACAGCTTTTCTAGACAAAAGAAGAAGAAAAAGTGCGGGTAATTTTCTTCCTGAAATGTGAGAGAATCCAATGTGGGTAAAATGACACATACTGTCCCAAAGAATAGACATGAAAAAGTAAGTGAAGGTAAGACAATAGAAAGGAGTGGTCTAGAGAGTAGGTACAAAGGGGTAATAATGTAAATGTGGCTGCCAATCATGGTGTTTGGTTATTGGTATTCTAAGGGATGTCAATGTCCTAATTATTGTATTGGGATAAGTGTGTGCTCCACTAGAGTTCACATCTTAGGAAAAGGCTAAACAACATTCGAAGATGAATAGTGGGTGGAATTCCAAGTAGTTTTCCCATTAAGAATTTTTGTTTGTTTACATTTCATGGGTGAACACCTTCCACTGTAATAATACTAATAACATGTATTCAAATAATATATAAAAAAATTATTACAAACTAAATTTTAAGTCTAACTCAATCACATAAAACTGACTCATAGATTTTTGCACTCACTTATATACAATGAAATGTCATTATCTATAGTCGATTGGGGATCTTCAACAAAAACATTTAATTCAAAATAATTGACATTTTTTTTAAATATGAAGAATTTAATAAAATTCAAATTATTTTCAATTATATTATCCGATTGAATTAGAGTGTGTTTTGATTTGTAAATTTCCACTTTCCTAAGAAAAAAACACAGTTTATGTTTAATAAGTGGAGTTGAGATAAATTATTAATTTATATACTAAATACATGTTAAACTATAAAAAAAAAAAAACATCTTCTAGCATCTTCATTATACATTATACATTATACACAAATTTATAAACTTAATACTTGAGTTAATGTTTTTATTAGTTAGAAAATACTCATATGACATACAATTTAAGATTTTAAATTTTGAAAAAAAAAATATTGATTTATAAAAGTAAAAAAAAAATACCCTTTTATTTTAAAATGCATATTATTGTTAATAATTAAATAAAATATTAGTTATAGTATGTATTTTATAAAAAAAATTAAAAATATGAAACATGAAAATCACACAAAAAAATGATTTTTACCATATAATTTTTTTAATTTTACTCTTATAAAATTATACATATTTTTATATTATATTATTTTAATATTTTTAATATTATTTTTTAAAATTATATATGTAATTTAAAAATTATATTATTTGAATACAATAAATAATAAATACATATGTGTGGAAGCTGATGGACTTTTATAAATGATATAAATTTACACTGGTTGGTTGGCATAAACAACTTCAAGACACAACTATAACAATGACTTTTAACGAAATATTTTAAATAAGTATTATAAAATGCATTTTTCTTTTTACCAATGAATGATGATTCAATGTAAAAATGTTGAACATCGCATTTTTTTTCTTCAAACTTGTTCTTATTATTTCTTTAAAAGCAAAAATCTAAATCATTTTGTCTATTTTATTTTAAATATATTTGTTATTGTTCCGTTTATTTCCAAACTTAACTATTATCATGTTTGCTAAGAAAGTTTCTTTGTGTTTTAAATGCTAAAAGCTAAATATTTGTGTCTTATAAAGTTGTATATTATACTTTTGATATTATTTAAACCATTGACCTACACAAGCAATACAAATTAGACAAGTGGCATGAGCACTTGATGACAAAGATGAAAAATATTTTGAACAATCAACACAAACATGAAAAATATATGAAATATTTGAAAAATGATTTGAGCCACAATCAACATTAATAAGTATAAGTAGAAAGAAACCAAATTATTATTTAATATAAATTACATAAATAAAAATAATAAACTGGATTTATAAAAATAATATATAATATATAAATGAAATAAATATCATTTTACAAAATTTGTAAGTACTTCTTAATATATTATTAAAAATATTTTATAATTTTTTTATAAAATATATAATTAAAGAATAACAGTTTTGCATTCACAAAAATAATATATAATAAAATTATAGTTTTAGTTTAATAAATAGAAAATAAAACGTCCAAGTTTATTTCAAAGTCTAACTGAATATTATATAATTAGTAACTTTGACTATTCACATGTATGATAAAAATAAACATATTTAAAATAGTATAAAAGTATGCTCATTAATGTTTAGGTCTAATTTAAAAATATAAGACAAATTTAATATTTTCAGAAAAAAGAGAAATAAAATATAAAATAATTTGACATTTTAAAATATTACTTCTAAAAAACACTGTAAACGATTAAAAGAATTTGTACATCAAATATTAAAAATATTAAATCTTAATTGCATTTTTTTACTATTGAATTTTGACACTTTCTCGAATTCGCTAATGATTTTTGTTTTCTCTTATTGTATCATCAGGTCAAACATTAAATATATTTTACTAATTCATAGATCGGGAATCAAATAATCACTTGATGTAACTAATCGTGTTTGTTGGTCACTATGAATTGGAAAAATATAAGTATCTTGTTATTTCTTAATTTTTTAAGAGTTGACATAAAAAGTTATTTAAATATTTTTTAAAATTATGTGAAATGTACTGTAAAGATAAATGTAAAGATAAAATTATGATGGAGTTTTAAGTTTTATAGTAAATAATATCTCAAAACAATGGTTAATATTAATAAATTTGATATTGCACCATTGATATTTTTTATAAAAATAAAAATAGTGTCTGTGTGATGTGTTTGTGTTCAGGATTCTATGGTCAATTGCTTACTCATACCTCATCTTACATGTCACTATTTAAAGTTAAATAAAAATGTCATATTTAGTGTACAACATTTATTGTTATGAATAAATATATTAAATGCAAAGTTTAATTATCAATACTATATTAAATGTTATATTTATTATAGTATTTAAGTGTATTTTTTTCAATAAAACTTTTTAATGGACTTGTTTGACAGTTGTGATATATTACAATAAAATTATGAAATAAAATATAAAACAATGTTAGTGACAAAAAGTAATGTTGCTATAGTACTAAATTAGAGACCATTTTAGAAACTAAAAAAAATTTTTTGTTTCTAAATTAATTTGTATTATTGTTAAATAATTTCTAAATTGATATCTAATTAGCTACCAAGGTTTTAACCACCAATTATTTATATTCTAAATTTGGTAGCAATAAACTTGGTAGCTAATTAAATACCAGTTTAGAAACCATCTACCAATAATAGAAACTAATTTAGAAACCAAAAGTTTTTTAAATTTTTAAAATGGTTTTTAATTTAGTCACTATAGCAACTAATTATTTTTTGTCTCTAAAATTTGTTTTTATTTCATAATTTTCTTGTAGTGATAAACGTATAGTTCTAGTTGATAAATATAAAATATTGCTAAAAAAATCATTATATATCAATTAATATAGAAAAAAATAATCAATACAAGAAAAAATATTTTTTTACCGATGTTTATTTTGACATTACCAAGAATTGAAATCCTTGTTAAGTCATTTACTCAATTGTAATGTCTAATACTACCGTTGGAAACGTAATTTTCATGATATTTTTGAACCTCATCAAAAGTCAATATTTATTTCAAAACTCACTTTAACTATCAAGAGTTTAAAAACATCTATAAAATATAATGAGTTTCAAAACTTCCATACAAATATCATAGATTTCAAAATTTCCTTAAAATACCATGTGTTTCAAAATCTGTATAGAATAACATGTGTTTTAAAATCTTTGTAAAATATAAAAATATATGTATCCAATTTTACTTATTTAATATTAATTTTAATTATAACTTAATTTTTATATATTTAAAAATATTAATAATAAAATATTAAGTTAATAATTATTTTTCTTCCACTTATTATTTTTATTATTATTCACTGATTATCATACAACCAAGCTTAACGAGAAAATTTATTTGAAAAAAAAATATTATTGTAAAATTAATATGAAAAAACCTTTTTTATATAATAAAAAAATATATACCGAAGATCATGAATACCTAGATGAATCAATACCTTTAAATATGACAACATTTGTTTCATTTTCATAAAATTCTAAAAAAAAAAACACTTCCAAAACAATCAATGTACGACACATAGATGAAGATTGAAGATTGTTGACCCTCAAATTGGTGCTTCACTCCAAAGTAATAAAGTTGGTGAGATTTTCATAGAGACAACCAAATCATGAAAGGATATATATTACGAAGTGGATTTTAAGCCTAACTCAATTCCATAAAACCGGCTTAATAAGGTGAGGTTTCCACCCACTTATATACAATGAAATGTTCTCATCTCTAGTCGATATGGGATCTCCAACAATATAAATTCACACATACCACAAATTCCATCTTTTAATGTTTTGTTGACCTATTATAGTATCAAACTAGTTTAAATTAGTCCATACACTATTTGCTTTTATCATTCTTTTAAGTTTGCATGAAGTAATATGTAGGTGGATCATCTTTGATTGCTAGCTCAGATTGAGACAACACTATAAAGAGTAGAGGAGGCTTATAGGTCCCAATACGGCCCGTCTTAGGCTTTAACGCTTACGTCTCGTTTAATAACCTAGTACTTAAGCTTTAACATTTCAATTAATAAGTTATAAAAAAACAGTTCTTTTAAATTATGCCTTCAAAATATTATGGGTCTCAACTCCTAATACATTTTTAAATTATTTTATCTTTTTTTTTTTCTTTTTTAGAATAAATTAGTTAGTTTTGAACTAATTAAATAATAAACTTTAAGGTTTAACTCATAAAAAAATCTAAGTACAATTAGGCTCTTCATCTTGAAAGGCTTAAGTTTGGGATGTGTATAGGTAGTTAGTCTAATCTCCTATTGAAAGGGAATGTAACTTATCCAAATAATATATTATAGGTCATATTAATCATTAAAAGAGAAATTATAAAACTACCTAGAATCTTAGGTAAAAATAAGAACATATCTACTTGTTTGTACTTAAAATCAGTTAAAAAAAATTCAAATTTTAAGAATTAGATAATATTAGTTAAAATTTAAATAAATAACTAATTATAAGTTAAAAACACCCTTACAATGAAGAAAGGGACAAATGCTCTAGATGAAAGCTATATGTGTAAAATTGAAATATTCTTGAATAGAACAATATTATTTTATATTTATCCACTAGTTTATCAAAACAGTTCTAATATAATAAAATTACTTATCAGCTTGAAACTTATAAACTAAATGTAGTTTATTAACTAATTTTACCAAACAAATCCGTGAACAATTTTTATCGAAAATGTTTAAATTTAAATAAATATTTTAATGATAACACTATAAGAAAATTATTAAATAGAAATTAATTTTGAAATCAAAATAATTATTATAAACTTAAAAAATCATTGGTATTTAAATTAATTTCTATTATTAATAAAAATTTAAAAAATAGTTTCTAAATTGATATCTAACCATTGGTTATCAAGATTTTAACTACTTTGACTACTTTATATTCTAGAGACTAATATAGAATCTAAAATATTAGTAGTTAAAACCTAGGTAACTAATTTATATACCAATTTAGAAACTAATTTAGATACGAATAATTTTTTAGTCTCTAAATTAATATTTAATTTAGTTAATTTAGTGATTAATTATTTTTTTGTCTGTAAATTTAGTTTCTATTTAATAACTTGCTGGTAGTGTAAACTTTTTCAGAAATTAAATATTTTGTACGTTATTTTCTGCCCTTAAATATATAATAAATATAGTATTTAATACTATTGAATTTTCAACCTTACATTTAATATAATTAAATAAAAAAAATTTATTTACTTCCAATACTGATATGTGAGGTGAGATTTATTAAGCAATTGACATATAATATAATTTTTTTAATAATATACTTTTCACTACAAAAAAAAATAGTATTATTTACGAAATTTTACCCACGGACTTTAATCCGTAGGTAAATTCAACATTACCTATCAACTATTACCCACGGATCTTATTACCTACGAACTTTTACCCACGAATCTTTATTACCTACCAACTATTACTCACGAATCTCTATTACCTACCAATTATTATTGTAACACCCCGAAAATACATCTAACTATTTAAAATGTTCTACGTACAAAATTTATTTCTAATACATGATTAAGACATATAGAAATATTAATATTTACAATATAAGTTTCAAAGTCAACACCCTAAAACTCTTCAGACCCTCCTACACCTGCAATATCATCTGCTCGTGTACGTAGTACCGTCATCGCAGTTCAAACACAGCAAGAAAAGTAAGGGTAAGCTAGTGAAAAGAAATTTTATATCTTATCTATTTTTTTGCAAAAATAACCAATCAAACAAATCATTTATAAACATTTCTTTAAATATTGTCATATAAAATTTCAATATCAATTTCATCATTCATATAGACCACACATGGATCTATTTTCAATCACAATCATTGGATTTCATTTCAATCTCACTTCATCTTCCGGAAGACTCATTAAGTATGCCCCTACCAGATACTAACACCTGATCCAAAGATTACTAGCGAATCCAATAGAAAGGATCAGGGTAAGTTCAAACATCTAATACCGAGTGTCTACAGCGGGACCCGGTGTGTATGAACTCCCTCTCAGCTTCTCACCACCTGATATCTTAGTCTACATGACTTAGATCATCAGTGAAGCCAGAGGATCTCCGTTAAACATAG
>Ga0123342_1010540_pt1 | contig 10530 bp, 4 predicted proteins | sample Turbeawhitnodule_FD_89960 | JGI IMG/M metagenome (GOLD analysis project Ga0123342, IMG submission 89960) | Root nodule microbial communities of legume samples collected from Mexico - Turtle bean Mexico white nodule | ecosystem: Host-associated > Plants > Roots > Nodule | place: Mexico: Nepantla... | reverse complement strand
TTAATTATAACATTAATAAATATTAATAATATTAATAATAATATTAATAATATGAATATAATGTTAATAATAATATTAATTATAACATTAATAAATATTAATAATATTAATAATAATATTAATAATATAAATATAAATATAATTTATTTTATTATTATTATTAATAATAATAATATTAATATGTATAAATTATATTAATATGTATAAATTATATTAACATGTATAAATTATATTAATATGTATAAGTATAATAAAAATGTTAATATGACCAAAGAACTTGTCTGGTCTAGTAGTCAATGCTTCTTTGAGTCACTGGAAAGACTTGGGTTTGAATCCTGGCTGCGGCAGTTTGCTTATAAATAATAATTTGTAATAATGAAAAAATTAAATTTTTTTTTTTTACATTACATACGGATTTATCCATATGTAAAATCCGTATGTAAACCTGTTTTATATACGGATTTTGACTGTATGTAATTCCAATTTTTCTTGTAGTGAAAATCTATGATTACCTACCAGAATTGTTGAATTGTTTGGAATAAGTCTAACAAAATACTCGCTAGAATAGACTCAACCTGACTCTTATACCAATTACAAAGTGAACTTTAAACCTAATTCAACCTCATAAAATCGGCTCATGAGGTGAGGTTTGCACCCACTTATATACAATGAATTGTCCTCATCTCTAGTTGAGGTGGGATCTCCAACATTGATATTAGTTAAAATTATTTTTTTATTTTAAAAAATCAAAATATATGACGAAATATTTCAAAACATATAAAATAAAGTGAGTGTGTGTATATATATTAATTACATTATGTCTAAGTTGGTTCTATATTGTTATCTAAACATATTATTTATTTCTTACTACAATGTGTTTATCTATATCGTATATTCAGCAAAACATATAAAGGATAAGTTAATGTAAATAATATAAGATATATAATGTAATATATAAATATTATAATTCAAACAACAAATAACATTTTCATTGTGTCAACCAAGATTATTAAAAAATTATAATATCATTATAATATGTGAATGCTTGAACAAATTCCGAATGAATTGTTTGCTTGAGTAATAAAATGATTGATTCCTTAAATTATATATGCATGTATCAACTGAACGTGTACGAGTTTAAATGCTCCAAAACACAAATAAATCCTTTAATTTAAAACATATTTTGATTATTTTTTGCTAAACATCAAACTTGTTTTAGTTTAAATCGTTTTTTCATTTTTTTGTTAAATAAAGACATTTAATATCAATATTACTAAGATTAAATATGACATAGGTTTTCGATTTCTAACAGTCACATAAGATTTCATGAATTACATGTAAGATAAATATTAAGTGAAAAACCAAATAATTGAATTACAATTTATAACTCTAATTAACACACTTAAAATTTAAAAGTTAAAAACAACAACTCAAAGGTGAAAGTTGACAATATAGTTTATTAGCATGAAAATATTTGCTAAGTATAAAATTAAAATGTTAGATTAGGTAAGTTTCTTAAAGATTAATGAAGAGAAGACGCTAGAAAATGCTAAAAGAATCTATTTTGAAAAGGGAAGCTTATGTGGTAGACATTGAAAACGAAGTTAAAAAGCTTGGGATAATTGTGTGGTGGATTGCACTGTATGAATGATGATATGCTCGTGTTTTGGTATCTTTCCCTTTCTTAAAAAGTACATAATAAAAGTAAAATGCGGTGAACGTGGATCGAACACGTGACCTTCAGATCTTCAGTCTGACGCTCTCCCAACTGAGCTATCCCCGCACATATTTCTCTTTGTCTTCATATTTTATTTAATCAATAAATATGTTTAATACGTGAATTAAGTAAATATGACTTAGTAAAAATATAACTATATTTACAAAGTTATATATATCTTTTATGTTAAAAACTCAAATAAAATGTAATCATTTTTATTTTATTAATCTTAAATTTTTATAATATGCAAATGTTAAGTAGAGGGACACAATCGAATCACACTAATTCCATGGCAAATTTGATAGGATGCTATTTTAATAACTTTCTTTTATGAATTTCAAAATTTTATCAATTTAACAAGTTATAAAAAATATTATTGACATATTGAGATTTGATAATATACGTATACTGAAGCACTAGTGTGGTCTTCATACTATTTTATGTAGTTCTACATCTATTTCTTATGTTTATCAATATTAATGTCTAAAGAATGAAAACATTTATTTTCAGCTCACTAAAAATAATGTGTTTATTCTATGATAGAAGAATGGTAATCTATAAGAGAGCATAATCCTATAAATTTAGAGATAATAATTAATCTGTATAAATTTAAATATAGTAGATTTTAACTTTGGTTAAACTTAAAAATTAGACTAAATATTATTTGTTGCATTACATGTAAAGTACTAATGTTTGTATATTTATTATTGAGGCAGTGATATAGGGGTTTCAAAAATCAGTGTCCTTCATTCTAATGAGCAGCGTCATGATTTTTTTTTTCAAAAAATAAATAAAATAAAATAACGAGATACATTCCGACCCTTATACAAAATATTTTCTCCTAGTTTTAAATAGAACATAAAAACTTAATCTATTATGGTGAAGTGCAAACTCAGGGATTCAATATAATTTGTGCAGCACCTACCTTCCTTACAACACAATAACTGCAACAAACCTGCGTTATTTTAGGAAGCATCAACACTAGTGTGTATGCACTAATGCAAATACAACAAGACATATATGCCTTAACAAAATGCATACAAAACCACTTAAATGGCAACAATTAATCTTTACGTGCCTCCTCCACCCTAGCTTTATCCACTTTCCAAGAATAGTAGTCTTACCATCATGTGAAACTTGATGTAACATCCAATAGTACTGATGCATCACATCCCTTCTACAAATGCTACCAGCTTCCTAAAAACAGGAAAGCACTTTCTTCTTTCAATACCTGCACCAAACGCAAAACCTTCCCCTTCCTAGGCTAAGAATCATATCAATTGTTTCCACATAACATTATAATTGCCCTACATATAAATACCATAAAAGCTACATATATTATAAACGGTATGCAATCCACACAACTCCAAAAAACATATTATTTTCCAACACCAAAATTATGTCATTTTCGGCTACACCAAAGGTTTCTTACACCCGAGCATCCTAGCATCAAATGATTACCTTAAAAATATGTGCATATATCAAGAAAACGTATACAAGTTTAAAATGCGCCATAACATAAATAAATCCTTTAATTTAAAACATACCGTCATCATTTTCTTATTAAGCACCAAAATTGTTTTAGTTTAAATTGATTTAAGTTTTCAGTTCTTTTTGAAAAGGACATTTAATACCAATATTGTTATTAAGATTAAGTATGACATATATAGCTTTTAGATTTCTAACATTCACGTAACATGTCATGAATTACATGTAGGATGAAAAATTAAGTCAAAAACCAAATAATCGAACTACAATTTACAACTCCTTGGACCACATGTAATTAAAAGAGAAAGGAGAACATGAAAATAAAAGAGAATAAAAAACTTAACCCAATCAAAATTTTATTCAAATTAAGTTAGGTGTTAAAAATGGTTAAAAAATTATAAATTATAAATTTTAAAAAATAATAATTTTAAAGAAATGAATGAAATAATGTTAACTTTTATATATAAATTTGTTTAATTTAAAAAAAAAATACTATTATCATTGTTCATAATTTGAAACTTCATTGTGATCAATAAAACTTTATTGAAGTTACATCGTGTTTTTTCATCTCAGTTCTTAGGATATTTGAATTGTAAGAAGTTAGTAAGATTATATTCAATGGTATACTGAAACAAAGTTTATATATTTGAATTCTGAAAAGTTACTTTCATGTATTTTAAATAAATCGTTGATAGTGATCCATGATCTCAGGTCCCTGTCTTGGATAACGTATTGAAAGCAAAGCACAGTAGACAATTTTAGTAGTAGAATGTAAAGCATATGAAAGAGATGATGAAGAAGGAAAGATGAGAATAATGTGTAAAAGAATATGATAGTATTTTATAATGATTATGAGAAGAAGGGAGGGAAGGAGGAAAAGTGAAGTAAAACAGAATGGAGAAATTGATGAGAAAGCTTTGTGAGTAAATATGGTAATGTTCTTCATTGAAAAGCCTTCATTTAGATATTGTTGGGGGCTCTTAGGTTGATAGGGCGGTGACTCGTAAGTAGTCTTCTTTAGTTGGGACGGGATACTTTACTTCATCTTTTAGGCTATCTGTGACAAAGGCATAAGCACTTTTTAATATATAATTATGTACACATGGATAAATATTAGGTAATTAATAAGACCAAAAAGAAATGAAGTTACCCATATTGATTGGGTATTTGCAGGCTGCAGAACACCATACATTGCAGAATGATGTGGGGAAAAAGCAACCATGCCAACAATGAGTGAAGCAATCTTTTTGCAAATCGGTGTATTCCTCCGCCTCAACACCAACACCTGCAACCACAATAAGGCACACCAACAACAACACAATGTATTTCTTTCCCATTTTGTTGTTATTGGTTTCCTTTTCCTCCTTCCCTGTCTTTCTCTTCCACCTTCATTGCTATATATACCTCCTTAAGTGCCTCCTTCACCACAAATAATCTCACACTTTGACTCCTACAATTTTAGATTCTCCTACCAATTCCCCCTCCTAACCAAACAAATTATCATTTAACTAATTATATTGTTATATTCAGATAAATTAAAATATAGGATTTGCTATTCTTTCGTCTTTTTTTATCCATTCACAAATGTCACACTCCTCCTCGGCCTGTAGTGTTTGTTTCCAAAGACCCCAAATACCTATTATAGTAAACAATTTACATAACTACGATACGGTTCCGGTGTCTTATAAGAGTCCATTCTCAGAGACTAAAATCTTCATTCATATTATTGCCTTAACAAAATTCTATCATCTCTACTGCATCATGCTTCTTTGTTGTAAATTACCCAAATAGTTGCAAGCCATATCACTTTCCATTTCAAAACTTTTGTCCTTTCACAAATATTCTCATATCTTTGCTTGCATGGCAGCCTAATTCCTCACTCTAAGCATGGAGTAATGTAAAAAAGTATGTGAAGTATATATATGTAAAAAAGTTATGTGAAATAAAAAGATTAAATAAGTAGTTAAATCTTACAAAAAATTGATTTGCAGGATTCCATTCATAATTATTTATTACTGACCAGTAACCACCACTTTTGACTGTTACCAACTTTCAATTTCTTTTTCATAACCTATTGAATTGATAAAATTTAAATATCACAAAAGAACTTATTAAAATATCATGTTATCAAATTTGTCATTAAATTAGTGTCATTTGATTATGTTCTTTATATAGAATTACCCATAAATTTTTTTGATATTGTAAACATTTACGATTAATAAAATAAATGATTTCATTATTTTATTTTTAAAATAAAATTTATATATGTATAATTTTTTAAATAATTATATTTTACCAAGTCATATTTACAAAACTTAATTCACATATTGTGTAACGTTCTCTAGTGAAAATGTCGGCAACTACAGAAAAAAGTATATGTGTGGGGATAGCTCAGTTGGGAGAGTGTCAGACTGAAGATTTGAAGGTCGCGTGTTCGATCCACGCTCACCGCATTTTTTAGGGCTACATGTTTATATCAAATTCTACTAACATATAAATATTTATATTTGTCAACATTATATCTCTTGTACAAAATGTTAACGGTGGAAAAAGAAAACCTTTATTTAAATTAAGGTACATCAATCTCTAAGTATTTTACATATTTTTTAACATAATTAAATTAGATTTAAAGATAAATACTTACATTTCATTTGAATAAAAGTTTGACAAAAAAGGTGTTGAAATTATAAAATAAATTTTTAAATATTTTAAAAAATAGTGTGGGTCAACCCATTCTAAAAACACGGTTAATAAATAATAAACAAAAAAATCATTGCATTAGTTAAATTTTCTAATTATTTTAAAAGCATAGAGTATGGTCAAGTCCATTCTAAAAGTATATTACATAAAAAAAACAATTAAAACGACAATACGTATACCAACACAAATAAAATGCATTTTGTAATTATTTTAAGGCAAATTTTTTCACCATCTCCATACATTCTCTCTGCATCTCCATTTATTTTTAATTTTAACAATACCTTTTTTTTTTATGATGGAGAGTGTATGCATTATTCTTCATTTTCAAGTAGTGGTGATTGTTTATGGTGACTCATGGTGACTATATTTTTGTTTGTTTATTTATTTTTTTGAAGCCACGAAACCTAAATAAAAAAATCAATGTGATGCAAAAAAATAGAGTACAAAACTCAAAAAACAATTATCTACACACGGGGAATGTCGAATATAATGAATCTTCTTGCTAACTCTCTCACGCACGCTCAAATGATGGAATTGCTCTCTAAAACACTACAATCAGAGCAGTTTTGCGGCTGGAAGGAAAGGGAGGTATGCGATTGGAAGAGAGTTATCGGGTGTGTAGTCATGATGTTAAACAATTTTGCTATCTTTCACTCTTTTGGCATACCGAATACTCGCATTGCTATAGTTTGATTTTCACAGAGAAAGTCGTAACATTGGTCCATGACTACTTCATCCTGAATATTTAGATCAAGTACCATGGATCAAATATTCGACAATAAGTATTGATACGAACTCTTATGATAGTAATTTTGTATGTGTTCACCATAATAGTCATTTTGTCATTTGATTTTTGCAACAATTTCTTGTGATGATGTGACTTGTACACGAGCAATAAATACGACATCATAAGTGACATCTTTACCACAATTGATGTAGGTGACACAATGTTGTAGGTTCGTATTCAACATAGTGAACTAAATCTAAATTACATCCATCATGGGGTCTTTCCTCTTTGATTTCCTAGATGACGATGTGTCACCAGATGGCTGAGAGGACGCAAATGGAGTATTACCCGTGGACGGTCAGTTGATTGAACATGCGGTACAGGTAAGCATTGAAGTTCGTGGCATGAAATTAAAAATAATAAAAATTAAAAATATATTTATATAAAAATTAAAAAAACAAAAACACATAAAATGAAAAAAATAAAAATAAACATATAATAATAATAATAATAAATGAAAAAACAGTAAACACATAGTAAAAGAAATATATAAATATATTTATAAAAATTAAAAACATTAAACACATAAAATAAAATAAAAACAATAAACACATAATAAAAAAATTAAAAACAGTAAAGAGATAATAAAAAAATATAAATATATTTAAAAAGTAAAAATAATAATAAACACATAAAATAAAACTAAATAATAAACACATAATAATAAAAAATATAAAAAAATATAAATATATTTATAAAAATTAAAAACAATAACCACATAAAATAAAAAAAATAACAGTAAACACATAATAATAAAATATGTAAAATGAAAAAAAAAATATTATATATATATATATTTATAAAAATTAAAAACAGTAAACACATAAAGTAAAAAACTAAACAATAAATACATAAGAAGAAATTAAAACAATAAACACATAATAACAAAAAAATATAAATATATTTATAAAAATTAAAAAGAATAAACACGTAATAATAAAAATTGTAAAAACATAATAAAAAATATAAATATATTTATTAAAATTAAAAACATGAAAAAACTACGTTTTTAAAATAATTAGAAAATTTAGTAAAAGAAAATGCGGTGAGCGTGGATCGAACACGCGACCTTCAGATCTTCAGTCTGACGCTCTCCCAACTGAGCTATCCCCGCATATATATATATTTTTACTGTAGTTGCCTAAGATGTCACAAAAGAAGGTTATACAATATGTCAATTAAGTTTTGTAAATATGACTTGGTAAAATGAAATTATTTACAAAATTATACATATATAACACTCAGACTTTTTTATGGGTAACTCGAACTTTTTATGGGTCACTCTATATAAAAGAACATAATCAAATGACACTAATTTAATGACAAATTTGATAACATGATATTTTAATAAGTTATTTTGTGATATTTTAATTTTTTCAATTTAATAGGTTATGAAAAAAAAAACTTTAACACATTGAAAGTTGGTAACAGTCAAAAGTACTTTCTTTGTGTGTCAAGTTGTAGGCTAAGCCTACACTTCTTCAAATAAATAATATAAAATATATTTTGAAGGTTAAACCCACGTTAATTTGTGGGCAACATGAAGGCTTAGCCTACGCTTATTTGTGGCCAACAGAAACTACTTTAAAAATGTGTGGACAACTTGAAAGCTATGCCCCCGCTAATATAATTTTGTGTGGGCAAGTCGCAGGTAAAATCCACAGTTTTTTATAAATTTTTAAACACCTTGTAGGCTAAGCCCACGCTTGACCTACGCAAAAAATACCTGTCAATATTTGTACGTCGAGTACATTAACTTCGAAATTCCTATTAACGTTATGTCCACGATAATGACCCTTTTGCGTAGGTTTTTTCATAGTTAGAGTCCGTTTTTTATCCACGATAATAAACTCTCTTTTTTTTTTGTAGTGAGTGGTTACTAGTCAATAATAAATAATTATGAATGGAATCTTGCAAATCAAATTTTTTTTTTTTAGATAACTTTTTTTACATATGTATACTTCACATACTTTTTTACATTACTTCATGCTTAGAGTGAGGAATTAGGCTGCCATGCAATCAAAGATGTGAGAATATTTGTGAAAGGACAAAAGTTTTGAAGTGGAAAGTGATGTGGCTTGCAACTATTTGGGTAATTTACAACAAAGAAGCATATGCAGTAGAGATGGTAGAATTTTGTTAAGGTAATAATATGAATGAAGATTTTAGTCTCGGGGATCTGACAAGCTATGAAGCTTGGACACTGCTCTTAAATGGCGTGTCGGTATCCTATACTTGTATCGGACACCGACACTCGTATAACACTTGTAGGACACGTATCCGTGAAGTGTCTAATTCAAAAAGTATTTGTTAGATTTATGACAATTTTAGTACGGTTCTAACACAACTTTAAAAAGAAAAAATACATTAATTTTCTAAAAATTCAAACTTTATTGTATAAATTGTTATTATGATTATAAAAATAAAAAACAAATTCTTGTGAATTAGTCATGAAAAACATATTTCTGCTCAAAAAATAATCTGGAACATACTTGTGCACATAAATCTTTATTGTCAATTTATATAATTCATAATTGTATAATATATAGATCCGTGTTCCCATCTATAAATATAACAAATAGAAGGCACTTCTGGGGTAAGTTTTAAAAAAAATTCAAAAAGAAAAAAATTCAAATTTTAACTAAAAATAGCAAGCTGAAACTCATTCTGGGAGTGACAAGTGGCACTCTATATGACTTACACGTGTGCAAAATCCCATTTCTTTAAATACTCCCTTTTTTTATATACACTTTCAGCGTTTCTCTCTCCTATTACTCAACTTCCCGATCTCTCTTATCTGGTTCCCTGCACCGTTCTTCTCTTTGTTTCCTTCTCTCTCCTATTTTTCAACTTCCCCTGTTTCTCTTCTCTGGTTTCTTGCACCAATCTTCTCTGGTTTTCCTGCGTTGTTCTTCTCTGGATTTCCTGTGGCTCTCTCCTATTTCTCCAGGTTATTATTTACTCTTTTTGAGTTTTTCTTATCAAAGTTTAGTTCTTTTCATGTTTCTGATGATTTTTTTCTTCTTTGGGTTTCCTGCACGGTTCTTCTCTGGGTTTCTTGCGGTTCTCTCCTATTTCTCCAGGTTATTATTTCTTCCTTTTGGGTTTTTCTTATCAAAGTTTCGTTCTTTTCATGTTTCTGATGATTTTTTTCTTCTCTGGATTTCCTGCAGTTCTCTCCTATTTCTCCAGGTTATTATTTCTTCTTTTTGGGTTTTTCTTATCAAAGTTGCAGTTCTCTCCTATTTCTCCAGGTTATTATTTCTTCTTTTTGGGTTTTTCTTATCAAAGTTTAGTTCTTTTCATGTTTCTGATGATTTTTTTCTTCTCTGGGTTTCCTGCACGGTTCTTCTCTGGGTTTCCTGCGGTTCTCTCCTATTTCTCCAGGTTATTATTTCTTCTATTTGGGTTTTTCTTATCAAAGTTTAGTTCTTTTCATGTTTCTGATGATTTTTTTATTCTCTGGATTTTTCCTGCAGTTCTCTCCTATTTCTCCAGGTTATTATTTCTTCTTTTTTGGTTTTTCTTATCAAAGTTTAGTTCTTTTCATGTTTCTGATGATTTTTTTCTTCTCTGGGTTTCCTGCACGGTTCTTCTCTGGGTTTCCTACGGTTCTCTCCTATTTCTCCAGGTTATTATTTCTTCTTTTTGGGTTTTTCTTATCAAAGTTTAGTTCTTTTCATGTTTCTGATGATTTTTTTCTTCTCTGAGTTTACTGCACGGTTCTTCTCTGGGTTTCCTGCGGTTCTCTCCTATTTCTCCAGGTTATTATTTCTTCTTTTTGGGTTTTTCTTATCAAAGTTTCGTTCTTTTCATGTTTCTGATGATTTTTTTTCTT
>Ga0123342_1010539_pt1 | contig 10531 bp, 5 predicted proteins | sample Turbeawhitnodule_FD_89960 | JGI IMG/M metagenome (GOLD analysis project Ga0123342, IMG submission 89960) | Root nodule microbial communities of legume samples collected from Mexico - Turtle bean Mexico white nodule | ecosystem: Host-associated > Plants > Roots > Nodule | place: Mexico: Nepantla... | reverse complement strand
CAATACACAACTATACAATGCAATACATAACATGTCATACATAATAGTAATCATAATATCCTCAAAACATAAAATAGTTATGACATTGTTTTGCATAATATATCAAATCTACTACAATATTACATAAGTAAGCAAATTACTCTCATATCCTCAAAAGATCAAATGTCACACATAAATTTTAAATAACATTTCACTTCTCAATTTTAACAGTTATTTTGAATGTCTTGAGTGACAGATTTTCCTCTGCAACTTACAACAATGGTGGAGATTGTCTCTTGAGTGGAGTCACTGTAACACTGTCATTGCTCAAATCCACAGTTTGAGATTGCGACTCATTGCATTCACTCCCAAACTTTGTCAACAAATCCTGTTTCAATACACACACTTTCAGAACAAATGTTTTCAACTAATGCTATTGTCTATTAAAATTTATTTATATCTCTGTGATGTTCTCACAGGAAGCATCAGTTAATGCTAGCTTTTCTTTTCCTTTTTTTCCATCTTGATCATATATCTCCTTATCAAACAAATGAGGATTTAAACAAATCAGTACTTAACAAACATTTTATATTACAGACATTGTACAGTAAAACATAACTTATCAATGAACTATTATTGTCACTGATGAAACGTTGAATGATGTCTTCATCCACACAAATTTTTTTAACTCTAAAGGTTTGCTCAAACCTGAAGCCTTTATCCATTTTTGAATCAACCTTAAACAAAACCTTTTTCTCCAATATTTTTGCAAATTCATTTGGAAGATTTTCGTTCTAAAATAAAAATTTAAATTCAAATTAATCAATGCACGGGTTATATATATATATATATATATATATATATATATATATAATTTACATTTAAAGGTGTGCAACAATAACCTTATCATGGCTTTCAAACATTTCAGCACATGATTTACTCAGCAGTGAACTTGCTTCTCTATCAAAAAGCATGAAGGTTGTAGAATCAGTGTCATCTATCACACGAAGTTGCACTTTATACGTGCCATACAAATACAATATGTTCAACGCAACACATTAGTATTGTACTATAATCAATATCCGAGAATAAATCAATAACACATACTTCAAAACGTGTACCTAAGGGTGACCTTCATTACGTGCTTATTGCATTTTTCACAAAAAAACATTTTGGAGTCGCGGTAAACTGCCTTGTTACATATGCATGCAGTATACCACCAATCATCATCATCCATAACATGTTTTATAGTTGCAAGAACTATGAATGTGTTGACTTGTTTCAATAACATGTAAAAATAAGTGGAAACAAAAGACAAATAAGAATTTAAAATATATAATGACGTTTATTTCTCTACAATCCTTCAACTCTGTTATGGTGTTCCTGACGGTGGTCTGAAGAAACTCATCTTCAGAAGTTTGCTTTGAAGATTCACACAGTTGGTTGAACCCCTGGGATGGAGAGTCCATTGTTTCTAACAATCTTTACCATTAAAACAAAATTATAATACATTCAAAAAATCGTTTCACCAATATCAAATAATGATATTTCTAAAGTACCTCTTTTTCAACAGTAATGCTTTTTCAGTCAGTACATTATATTTCACTCTTGTGTAATCAATACAGTTTTGAACATAGATGTTGTCTATATAATAAAAAATTAACATGTAAGAAAATTAAAAAATCCAAACTAATAACAAATAATAAAGATAAGATACTTTGATTCATCCAAAATGATACCTCTGAAGAACTTGACTTTGGAAAATTCTATAGATATGACTGCATTGTCTACTTCCCAAGTTGACAGGAATGCATTTAACTGATCTACATAGCTCCCAAAAAGGGTGCATTTAATCCTAAAACTACTCTCACAAAACAACTATGTTACACAATCAGTTTAAAAAAGAAACAATGGTGAATAGAAGTTAGAACATTACCCATCACAATCTATGGAGATGACATTCATTTTGGTAACTTTTCCTTCCTTTGTCAACTCCCGCTCTGTGCCAACTCCAGTCAGAATTCCAATTATATATGCGTAAAACACTACTGAAGTTAATAACAGAAAACTTGTATTGAAAAGATACCAAACATCAGCATAAAAGTTAATTTAACTAACCCACTAAAAAGTCGGTCTCAAAGCCAGCAACAAAAAGCAGTGAAAGAGGGGTGTAATGTGGTTTAGTTTGTGGTACCACTTCATTAGCCGTTAAAGATACCTTTGTTCCATATTGGAAGTTAATGTTATAAGCATGTTTAGTTGTTCTGTAAGATCCTAAATTGGATGCCAGACTAAACGATTGGATGGAATACACATGACCTTCAGATATCTGACTCTGGAATTTATATATTAGTGTCCTCCTCACATATGCATGGATTCGTACTCCCTAAAAAAATACATAAGGAAAACATGTTCAAAAGCAACACATATAAAATATGTGTATGTCACAACTATGAGTTTTATGAAAAACTTACTTGTTCATCTTGTAGCCCCGTCTCTAGTGAAAAAGAGATTTTCTGTTTCATGAAATCTTGCACACACCATAGCCGTAAGACTCTAACAACCACATTCCATGACTCCTTTTTTGAATTCACATCATTTAATACATTGATTGTTTGATCTAATTTCAATATAGACATAGTGTATTCCATAAAATAGAGAAAACAATTTTAGTGAGAGAAACACAATGACAAAATAAAATTTCAATATGAATGTATTCACAATGCTGAAGTTCATTTAAATAGAGTCAACATTACCTATCTTTATAGCACACCTTCATAATAAATGTATATGCTTTCCACATTCAACTTTCCATGTGTCAACTAAATTTTAACACCGTTAAGGTAAACCCAAGGCATGAGTTTTTTTAGAGCAAACATAAATTAATTGTCTTGCCAAAATTCTCCCCTCTAGACAATGAAAGGTACATCACGTTGCCTATATACAAAAGCAATTCTGCACATACTTTTTACAGTTTTAGGATGGCTTCTTGTACTTTATACACTATTGCAGAAAAAATTGATCATTGTCCACTGCTCTCATAAACCTCATTCAAACAATGTTATGAATCCAAACAAAATTAGTACCATTTTGGTGATACTTTCAGAAATCCACTTTCCATTTGGCAGCCCAATTTGAACAACGTTTGGGAAAGGCCATGGTAGACCTTTTGCTCTACCACCCAGAACTTCATAGGATTGGCAGCTGTGGCAATTGGTTCACTTCATGAAACACACCAGGTTAAATTATACAGATATGCAAACATTGATGAATGTGCAATGCTCTCATAAACCATAAAAAAAATGTTATAAATGCAGTTCATGCAGCAAAAAGTAATTTTGCACATACTTTTTACAGTTTTGGGAAGGCTTATTCAAGTTTATACACTATTGGAGAACACATTGATGAATGTGTCTCGTAATACAAACAAACATCATTGAAACATTGTCATAAATTTTCTCAAAATTGGTGCCACATGAATTCCCACAATCCACTTTATATTTTTTTTATTAAATTTTACAAATTACAATTTTTACAAACTTATTTGAAGATATAAATGGTGATAAATGGTGAAACTTTATTCTTGAAGCAATAATCAGGCATGCAAATATAGAACACAGATTGGTAAGCTGGCTTGTGTAAGTGTTTTTTGAGAAGACTTATTCAACTTTATACAAACAAGCGTCATTGAAACAATGTCATAAATGTAGTCAAATTTAATGCAGTCAAATTGGCGCCACATGATTTCCCAAAATCCACTTTCTATTTTTTTTTTATTAAATTTTACAAATTACAGTTTTTACATTTGCCTTAATTTTAGGTTGATTTGATATTGATATTACAGGGGAAAATGGAGGATGCGTTCTCCTTGTATGAACAGGCTATTGCTATTATATTGAGAAAGGAAAAGAACATTCACAAACATTGTCAATCTTGTTTGCTCTGTATTCTGGATTTGTATATTTGGTATGTCATTAACATTTTAAGCTAGTTATTGGTTTGACATGCAATATTCAAAGTGGACTTTCCAATTCTTACATGCAATATATTAAAATTGGGCTTTATACAATACTGCATTATAAAATATTCAAATTCGAAATTCCAATTCTGAAACAAATTAGAACATTATTCAGTTAAAATATTGCTAATACGGTTAAATTAAATAAATTTGAAAAATAAAATAAAATAAAAAACATAACATGAGAAAAATATTGAGAAAAAACATGAGAAAACATATTGACAAACAAAAAATGAAAGGATGGCAGAGAAGATCAAAGTTTGCAACTTTGATAAAAAACAGAGAACAAAAAAAAAATTAAGAAAGCTTTTGCATGTCAGAAAGAAATGTTTTTTATCAGAAAAAGAGAACCAAATACACAAAAATATTGAGAAAAAGCATGAGAAAATATATTGACAAACAAAAAATGAAAGGATGGTGAGAAGATCAAAGTTTGCAACTTTGATAAAAAAACAGAGAACAAAAAAAATTTTAAGAAAACTTTTTCATGTCAGAAAGAAAGGTTTTTTTTATCAGAAAAAGAGAACCAAAGACCAAAAAATATTGAGAAAAAGCATGAGAAAACATATTGACAAACAAAAATGAAAGGATGGCAGAGAAGATCAAAGTTTGCAACTTTGATAAAAAACAGAGAAGAAAAACAAAAAAAAAATTGAAGAAAATTTTTGCATGTAAACTAATAGAATAGAGAAAAGGGAATAAAATACAACCTGAACAGTTGCAGGGCCTGTTTGAACACAGGAGGAACTGTTTGCCATCTTTGAAAGAAAGAAGCAAAAGAAGCTAAAAATGACAATGCAAAAGTGGGAAACTGAAATATTATTATTAATATTAAAATTACAATATAATAATAATAATAATAATCATAATCTTAATATAATTATAATAATCATAATCTTAATATAATAATAATAATCATCATAATATTAATATAATAAAATTTTGTTGAAGTTTATTAACATTCAAAAGAGATAATGATTGACTGCAATACTACTATTTTGCATAACTCGTCTTAAGTTCAGTTATGAATCTATACTTACAAATATTTTCCATATTACTATTTGGTACAACTGCAATACTACTATTTATTATTCATTAATTCTTAAGCCTTCTAATTTATTCAATGTTCATAAAATCATTTAAATAATATTGAATGAAAATCAATGTCATTATATTTTTATTTTTATATCATCTAAATGTAATGTTACATTATTAACATGCTGTGATTTCCAAAACACAAGTAATAGAAAATAGTTTTCAAACAATCTCAAAATATTCATATTCATATCTATACACAAAACAAAGGAATTGACCTTGAATCTAATATAAATAAATTACATCAAAATTTGATTTTACATTCATATAGATTTCTTTCATCAAAGTATACAAAATGTTTTTTTACACAATCAAAAAAATTGATTTTACATTGATATATACTTCTTTCATCAAATTATAAAAAATATGTCTTTAAACAATTACAAAATTCTTTGATCCTAGTATCAATCCTACATCTGAAAGTTCTTTGATCCTACACATTGTTCTTCAAATGCAGCCTACACAATAAGCAACAGCATGAGTATGTTCTTCAAACTGATCTTCATATTGTTCTTCTTACATAAGCAGTAACCAATATGACAAATGTCAAAACCAATAATAATGGATAATTCAAATTCAAAAAGAAATTACCTTTGATCAGAAACAGAGAACCAAAGACCAAAACAAATTGAGAAAAAACATGAAAGGATGGCAGAGAAACTTTGATAAAAAAAAAAACAGAGAACATAAACAAAAACAAATTTAAGAAAGCTTTTGCATGAGAGAAAGAAAGCTTTTTTATGAGAAACAGAGAACCAAAGACCAAAAAAAAAAGTGAGAAAAAGCATGAGAAAACATATTGACAAACAAAAAATGAAAGGAAAGCTTCTTTTTTTTATCAGAAAAAGAAAATCAAAGACCAACAAATATTGAGAAAAAGCATGAGAAAACTTATTGACAAACAAAAAATGAAAAGATGGCAGAGAAGATCAAAGTTTGCAACTTTGATAAAAGAACAGAGAACAAAAACAACAAAAAATTGAAGAAAGCGTTTGCATGTCAAAAAGAAAACTAATTGAATAGAAAAAAGAGAATATAATACAACCTGAATAGTTGCAGGGCCTGTTTGAACGAATGGAGGAACTGTTTGCCATCTTTGAACTCAACAGTAATGAAGAAAAACAAACACACTGAATAAGTTGGATGAGATGAACAAAAAGCCAAAAATGAGAAATAATATCACCTCGTACAAACCTGGAACACGAACTAAACAAAAATGAGGTAAAATACACTGAAAAAGTTGATAAGATGAACAAATCAAAAGAACAAAATATCAGAAAGGCAAAAATAAAGAGAAATGAAATGAACACATGCTTACAACCCTAGAACACAAAATCACCCTAGAAACGGTATAAAGATTACCTCGTTCAATGTCAAATGAAAAGAACAAAACCGAACAAAAATGAAATAATGGCTCTATACAACACTGTATATATAGTGAAAAATAATGGTGTTTTGGGGAAAAATTCTTTCAAATACGGATCTATCTCTGAAGTTGCCAAATTGGTGAAAATGAGTAAAGGAGAGTAATTAGATTTTAGAGACAAAGAGAATGGGGAAAGCGAAAAAAACCTTAGAAAGCATAAATTCAAATTTAAATTCAAAAATCATTACCTGAAGGGTGCTCTGTCATTGTTCTACAATATCTGTTGGAATTGACATTTGCACAGCCATACACGCTTTTGGAAAAGCCATTGCTAGGCACACAGAACACACATTCATAAACCCTAATTTTTCCTCCACCTATGCATATTGGGCCTGTTCACTCATTTTGGGTCAGCAGAACCATGAGCTCGTTTTCTTCCCAACTAAAGTCTCACAATGCGCCACGTGTAAAACATTCTTCTTCTGGTAAATTTCAATTTTTGTTTCTTTTTTTAAAAAATTCGTGAGAGCGACACGTGTAGAAAGTTGTCTGTTTGTGCTCCCTTATAAGTATAGATAAGTTAGGCCTTATAGTTTATGTCTAAGCTGAAAAGGGACTTTCAGTTAAGAGGCTTGTTAAAGCTAAATAATCAGAGGATTGAAAATTTGGGAGTATGGATCCGTGTTTGGTCAACAGCGTGTAGGGTTGGCTCATTCGGAGTAGTGGATGCGGACTAATTTCTCTGTACTAAATAAGAGTTAGTTCGTATACAATTTTTTTAAAATAAATTGAATACAAATGTTTGCTACTGAAAAATTGAATATAAAATAACTCAATCAAAATATTTGTTACTTTTTGCATTGTTACGAAATTGAATAATAAAATTCAATAATTATAAAATATTGAATATAAATTGATTATATGAATAAAAAATTGAACCTATGTTTGTTAGTATTGTAAAACATCAAACATCAATATTCTTTTCTTCCATTTCAAACATAGTCAAACATCAATAATTCAATTAAGATAAAAATCAAACATAAATATTCTTCCATCTCAAAACATACCCAAACATCAAACAACTACACCACTACATTAAACATAGCCAATTCAAAAACATCAATATTCTTCCATTTCAATAACATTGGATGCATGTTAGTACATTCTTCATCCATTCCAATTCAATTTACAAATTAAGATCCTGACAAAAAATATAGAATAAACATATAATTAAAATTAATGGTTCAACCAATATGATTGTCATACAAAATAAATGATAATCATACAAAATGAAATATGATTTTACTCGCACAATAAACCGGAGAAAGAAGAAATGTCATACATTCCAATCCATTTTGCAAATTAAGATTCTATCGGGAACTATAGAATTAACATATAATTGAAACTAATGGTTCAACCAATATGGTCATCATACAAAATAAATGATGGTTCAACCAATATGGTCATCATACAAAATAAATGGTAATCATACAAAATAAAAATGATTATACTCCCACAATAAATAGGAAGAAAGAAATTATGGTTCAACTAGTTCAGTCTAATTTGAAGAAACATTATTCACCTGTTTTTATTTATATATTTTGAATGTATTTAAACATAGTGTTTGACATAAGTACACAAGTTTGTCTTCTTTTTTTGCGGGTCAGCAAGCCAGCCCGTCCCACTATTGGCCCGCATAGGCTGCGGGTTATGCGGGACGGGCTTAAGCGGATCAACAGGATGAATTATTGAACCTGTTTCACGCTTTTTACTAGCAAGCTGCAAGCCAGCCCGCCTCGCATTGTCATCCCTAGTTTGAATGTTGAAAGTAAAATTCCTCTAAATGCTAGAGATAAAAGATTGATCTAAGTAAAAGTTCTTTACAATATTAGTTGAAGTTTTCATTTCTTCAACAATGTGCTACCTAGCTTGTCACTGTGTCACGTTTACAAGCACAATTATTTCTCGTAGGAGGCTAGGTTATTTTATGATAACACATTTTTTCATGTAATTGTTGGACAAAAGCTAGAATACAATTCGATATTTCAATTTTTTTTATTTACTAATTAATAAAAAATAAATTACTGTATCATTTAAAAATTTAAATTAAGAATATGCATCTTACTTTTTAAGAAGTAAAGTTAAAAATTATATATGACCTTTTCATACCATTTGATTGCATCCATTGATCAGTTTTTCATATTACAACTATGATAGTTTTAGTGTTTTAGCTTCATATATGTAGCTTAGAATTTGGTGGAGAAAAACATAAAATCATGCTACAGAATGAATGCAATGGTTTAGAAATATAGAGATCTACAAAATAAATAAATAAAAGTGATGGTATTGGTGAATGTATCATTTAAATTTTATATTGCAGGAATTTATTTAATTGTTATATGTAATTTTTTTTTAAAACGTGTCTATACAGTAATTTAATTTTGTTGTACAAAATTGCTACTTGCAGTAGTATTTTTGCTGTATGAAAATACTTGTTTGTAAAAATTAATTTTTTATACAAAAAATTTGCTTGTGTGCAGTAATTTAAAAATAATTATTGTAGTATTTTGTAATTTGTTGCATTTTAATTATGTTGTCTTTTAACTCTTGTTGTTTATTAGACTTGTTTCTATTTACATTCTAATTTAGGTATCTGAACTTAGGTCTACTGATTCATTTGCCGTTCAATGCTCATACATGGTGTTGTAAGGGTAATTGATGCATTTTCTTACTGCTTCAAAGAATCTCACTAATAATACTAGTTGATACACACTAAACATTTCTCCAAATAATATATCTCTTAACGGTTTCTTTTTAAATGTAATAATTCAGAATCATGAGCTTAAAGAAATTAAGGATGGTGCATCTTTGATATCACCTTGTAGGGTTTCTTTACCATCATTGAGCAGATACATCTTTTGTTGTTAATATTATACTAATTAAATTAAATTATAACTTTTCATGTGGAGAGAATGTTTCCTTATTAAAATATCTATGCGCATTTTGTGGGTCTTTTGGAAATTCTAGGATTCAATTTTATGGATTCATTGATCATAGGGTAGAATATAAACAAAAGTTCTAGTACTAATTTATGAAACAAAGTATCTTCCTATTCTAAATTCTAATCCCTTTTATTTGCGTAGTTTTTAATAATAGGATAAAATATGTTTGTCAATTTAGAAAACTTTCATTTTTAGTTCAATAGCGAAAAATTGACTGGTCTTTATATAATAGGTTTATTTTTGTTTCCGTTTTAACTAGTCCTATTAAAAACTTAGAGTATTTTTAATATTGAATCTTCAACAAAGATTTTATCCTACGAAAATGTTTTGTTAGCACTCTCTGTTTGGTGAGGATATGACAATGAAATTTTTTTTAATTGTGATGGGAGTGATGTGCCAAGAAGGCTAGTTTTGTAAAAAAATGTCAGGATTTAGGCATTGAGTGTTATTGGACGTGGGAGAAGAGAGGAGGTTGGCAGTGAGAAGCGCGAAGCTGAGAAGGGAGAAAGAAAAGTGGTAAGGTCAAATGGACAAAAAGAAGCACGACCTCATCAGACGGGGGTTTGGATCATTATCGGAGTTATTCGTGAAGATAACCAGTAGCACAAACCAAGCTTTTTAGGGTATAGGGCGTTTGAAATTAGGTAAGCGTCTTTACTGTGCGAACGTTGTTGTTTCTTTCTTTGTTGTTTAAGGCTTGTTTGGATTAGGGAGTGGAAATGAGGAGGTGGATTTGTGATGATTTGAAGGGAAAGTGTAAAGAAAGTTAGGATGTTTAGATTAAGGTAAATAGAGTGGAAAGTGTGGAGAAAGTTTATAAAAGTTTGTGAATGATATGATGGGTGTGATTGAAATTATATATTTTTTAATTGATAAAAATGTAAGTTTACAAATTTATCCTTATATTTAGAAATGTTTAAAAATTAATTTTATATATTTATTAATAAATTATAATTATTTTTAATTAAAATATTATTTAAATATTTATAATTATAAATATTTGATAAAAAATTATTTTTATATTAAATAAAATTATTATTTTTATCTTTACTTTTTTTAATTAATATAATT
>Ga0123342_1010538_pt1 | contig 10532 bp, 6 predicted proteins | sample Turbeawhitnodule_FD_89960 | JGI IMG/M metagenome (GOLD analysis project Ga0123342, IMG submission 89960) | Root nodule microbial communities of legume samples collected from Mexico - Turtle bean Mexico white nodule | ecosystem: Host-associated > Plants > Roots > Nodule | place: Mexico: Nepantla... | reverse complement strand
TTTTCAAAGATTTTTTTGTTCATTTTTTCTGCACCCCCCCCCAACATCTGCAACCCCTTTTAAAACAATATCCCCCCCCCCCCCCCCCCTCTAGTTTAAAGTCATATATTCTAACAGAAAACAGGCAAAAAATTACTTGCTTCAAGTTGGAAAAATAGGGATTCATTTTCATCTTTCTCACTCTTATCTATTTTGATTAGCATATTAACATTAAGCTCTTTGATTGAAATTGATGCCCGTATAAAATTCATTTATATTGATTTCTCGCATATAAAATTATTAAGAATGTTTCCTAAACATCGATTTCTCACATATTTTTAAAAACAACTTAGAGTCATGCTCAGACGTTAATAGCAATTAACATTTCAAGCGAGATGTAGCTCACTTAAGCGAGAAAGGCGTTGATTTCTGAAAACTTTACTGGAGCATTCTCACTCAAGTGAGAATGAGCTCGCTTGAGCAAGAAACTCCGCTGCTGAGTTGAACTTTTTTGCTCTTTTTGTGCATTTCGGGCCTTCCAACTTTCTCTTTTAGCTTATCTTATTTTCTTTAGCCCAATCATCTCCATTCTTCTTTAAAAACCTTAAATTAACACCAAATTTGGGAATAAAATGCTCTTATTCAAATAAAGATAATAAAATATGTAAAAAGATATAAATTCATAAATTAGGGATTATTTTATATATATATATATATATATATATATATATTAGCACTTAATACTCATAAGTGCCTATATTTTATCATGAAATATTACTAAAATTAGACATTTATTAGTGACTACTAGAAGAATAGCGTCTTTCAATCATTTGGTATTAGAGTTATGGTTGTAAGATCTTCTATATTTTTTTCAAATTTCAATGTTATTGATATGTTTCCTTAATTGTCTTGAACTTGTTTAGGGATTCAAATTGGATTCAAATTCATTATTCTTACTTGAACATGTGCTATAGGTGTCTAATTGTCACATGTGTTCTTTTGATTTTTTCTTGTCTTCTTCAAGATTGTTCTGTGAAATTTTCTTATGATTAAGTTATTTTGATTTTAAAATTATATACATGTTTTTAGATTCATGTTTAGTATGTCATAAATTCCATTAATGTGCTTTTTGAATTTTCAAATTACATAACTTTTCACATTTTCACATAGATTAGTGCCCTTGAGTGTTTTTAATTTTCATATTTAAGTTCTTAAATTGCTAGTAGATCATTGACAAATTTTTTTAGAGTTAGGTTTCGTTTATCATCTTCTTGAAAATTCAGTTTCGAAAATTTCCAAACAAATTTCCGAAAAATTTTCTGTGATGCAAAAAGAAATTCTGGTGGTGTGAACAGTAATCTCGAATCTGTTTTCAAGAATTTCTGTTTCGTTTTGTTCCGCGATTCATCCTGTGTTTCATTTCTGGCGCCATTTTTTAAAACGAAAGTACATACAGCTGCTGCGAATTGAAATGAAAATCGTAGTTGTTAAGAAAACAAATTGCAAATAGTGAAAATTGGAGCTGTTGCAATTTCGATCTGTCTTTTTCCATCTTCTCTTAATATCCAGTGCGTGAGTTTGATCGGAGAATTGTGCTAGTGCGAATCGGAGTTCATTGGTGCATTTTCAGTGGTGATTTCATGTTCTTGATCGGAACAGTACCAGCGTGAACTGAAATTGAATTGAATTCTGGAAATTCATAGAGGCATTTCAACAAACACTTTTCGAGCGGTGTTTCAATTACAGTCAGTGTTGTTGTTGAAGCAGGATTCCAGTTTTTCATTTGCCTTTGACGGTGTCGTTCTCCGTTGTTTGTGGTGGAAATTTACTAATCTGAACTGAAGAACTAAATTGATCAAGGTGAAACAAACTCATTAGATTTGGTGCAGATTTGACGTGAGCTGCTGGACATTATTGCATCTGCTGGTGATTGACAAAATTAAATTACACTGGTGCTGATTTGGCTCTTGCATGTTATGTGACGCTAGCAATTTGAGTAAATACTAGCAGTTTCGGTGCTTCCAAAACATGAACAATCATAGAAGAATTATTTGAGCTGAATTCATTTGGTGCTTACGTATTGGTGGAGGTAATTGAATGATTTCCTGTGCTTGATCTATGTAATGTTCTGGGTTTTTTTCTGAAATTTCAAATGAAACTTTTTAACAAACAGTTGATATGCTTGTTTGGTATCTTAAAATGTGTTTCGTGTGAACTACAAGTTGATGCATGAGTTTGGGAATTCAAAGATTAAACAGTTGTTGCACAAGCAAGAACAATAAAAAAATATATATAGCAAGCATCTGGAATATGTTGAGATTCAATTGACGTGCCGATTGTTGCAGCTGGTCCATTCCATATTTTGATTCAATTGAAGCATGTGGCAGTGGAAAAATCACTTTGGTTGAGTCAACTAGTACACGTTCAGGTGTCCAAAGAGCTGGTACTTTCTTTGGTTGAAGCATTATCGGTATTGAATGTAAGTGGTGCACTTTAATTTGAATCAGTGGCACGGGTTTTGGTGCAGTGGTGTAGTGAACTCAGCACTTCTTTGAATTGTCAAAGGCGTTGAACAATTTTTTCTTTTGGCAAGCATTACAGTTATTTATTTGTGAAAGAAACTGTATTGAAATTGACTCTGGAACAAAATCTATGTCAATTTTTAAGAAAATAGTAATTTATCAGAAAAGAATTATGTTTGTGTTATAAATAATTATAAAATTTGAACTTTTCATAATTGTAAAAAATTTAGGTGAAAAATTATCAATATATGTAAACATTTAAAATTATAAAATTCAAATAGATAAATTAAATATCGTAATTTTATAAAATATAATTATTAAATTAATTTGTATTAAATTTAAATAATATTATTAAGTATAAGAACATCCAACACTTATTAATCATATCCTAACGGCTACTAAGCACACCCCAACAACAATTAAGCACACAGCCAAATAAGAACAAAAAATAACAACTAGAACACATAATCGATTATGTCTAATTTTTTATGCACATAACCAATTATCTAGTAGTTGTAATTTAAGTATAATCGATTATCCCTACTTTTTTATACACATAATTGATTATGTGAGTAGTGTAATTCAAGTATAATTGATTATCCCTACTTTTTTTATACACATAATCAATTATCTAATTAGTTGTAATTCAAATGTAATCGATTATTTATACTTTTTTATACACATACTCAATTATGTGTATAATTGTTCTTAAAACATAATCGATTATGCATTAAATTTTAGCATGTGACACGTTCCATACATAACGAAAAATAAGGATAAATGGAAAATGTTCATCATCCTAGGTAACTTTTCTTCCAATCTTTGTATCTGAAGGAGAGAAATCACTTTTCACACGGATTCACTCTCCTCCCTTTCCATGCACAACCCTTAATCCAAATCGTGAATATCCCCCAAATTCGTCTTCCTCAGCATTAGAAAGCAGTAGAAGCCTACAACCTTAGTTAATTTGGTGGAGTTGTCACTTGCATGCATGGAAAAGTGATTTGAGAGAAATTCCATTCAAGTTGGACCCGCGTCTTTAAATCCTCTAATCACATGCAATAGCATTTTGGAAATTGGAAATTGACTCGTAATTTGCATTGTTCAATTGGCTTTAAAATTTGGTGTTGATTGCAAATCACGTGTACATGGTTTTGATCAATAAAAGCTTTGAATACTCTTGTGGGGGACAACCGTGATTTGATGATTGGTGAAATTGGTGGAGCTACAGTACGCGAAAGCAGAAATGAAGGTGCAGAGAAATTTAGCAAATAATGTAATTTAATTTCTATGCTTTGAGAACTCGAATTCATCAATCTTTAGGTGCTTTTTTTAGTTTTTACTTTTCTTATTATTGTAAAAATCTTTTAGACAACAATTTTTAAAGTTCTCATACAACAGTTTTAGAATCAAAGTTTATGAGCATGTCGTCTATAAAATTTTGAATTATAGACGACAACTAAACAACCATAGTCTATAAGACAACTATAGGCGAAGCTATTAACAAAATCACTGTCTATATTGTAAGTGAAATAAAAGCATAGAAGACTCAAATGAGGGTATAGGTAGTGGTTATAGACAAAACCGTCGCCAATTTCTTTTTTTGGGTCTTCTATGTTTACCTACATGGAGTCATCATAGACTACAATTATATCTAAAATCATAGTCTATGATCCATTATAGACAGCGATTATGTCCATAACCAATGTCTCATATAATTTTTTTTAGTTTAGTTTGTTTAATTTGTTTCCTCCTCTTAGTTAACCAGTTCATTTTAAAAGCCCATTCAGACAACCAAATTCACATTTATTCAAACAATCATACTCTTATTTATTTTGCTAATTTCTTATATATTAGAAGCATATAATATAACATAACACTTATGAAGATATAAACTAAACTTATATTATTCATCATCTATACTAGAGTGTTATAAAACCTAATGAAATATGTGGCCCAAGCATTCCTCACACAGTACAATGAGGTCGAATTTAATGGTTCAGCATCCATAAAATACAGTATTACAAAATAAGTTGAAATTACTATTTAAAGTACACATAATTTATTACAAACAACCATTTAAATATGACCTGCTCCCAACCTCTATCAATGCAATCATCCATTGCATAGCATAGTAGCCACATCATACCCTGCTAGTTGTTTATTACACTATAATTTAATATTAATTAAAAGTTAATATTGATATTTTGACAAACAATGAAGAGATGAAAATAGAAAATTAATTCATGAAAATTAAAAACCTTTAGGATCAACCATGTAAGCTTATGAAACTTTGAACTATGTCAACCTCTCAATATGCTATATTCGTGGTATGAGTTAATTAATAAAAAAAATTGTTAGGAGACATTTAAGTATTATACACAGGTAAGTTGATAATGTAATATTTATTACAAAGTGGACTTTAAGCCTAACTCAACCCCATAAAACTGGTTCGTGAGGTTGAGGTTTGCACCCACTTATATACAATGAAAGACTATAATCTCTAGTCGATGTGGGATCTTCAACACACACCCCTCACGCCGAGACTACCAACTCGTGCGTGGGACTATATATTATGGGTGATCCGATAGCGGCCCGATAGCGGGTGGCACGATAGGCCCAACACAAACACTCGCTAGGATAGGCTCGAAAATGGCTCTGATACCATATTAGGAAGTGGACTTTAAGCCTAACTCAAACCCATAAAACCAGCTCATGAGGTTGAGGTCTACACCCACTTATATATAATGAAAGGTCCTCATCTCTAGTCGATGTGGGATCTCCAACACACCCCCCTCACGCCGAGAGTGACAGCAACGGGCCTGATAAACCCAACAAATACTCGCTAGGATAGGATCGAAATGGCTCTGATACCATATTACGAAGTGGACTTTAAGCCTAACTCAACCCCATAAAACCGGCTCATGGAGGTGAGGTTTGCACCCACTTATATACAATGAATTGTCCTCATCTCTAGTCGATGTGAGATCTCCAACACACCCCCTCACGCCGAGAATGACAGCTCGTGCATGGGATAACATATTATGGGTGGTCCGATAACGACCCGATAGCGGGTGGCCTGATAAGCCCAACAAACACTCGCTATCGATGTGGGATCTCCAAAACACCCCCCCTCACGTCGAGAGTGACAGCAGTTGGCCTGATAAACCCAACAAATACTCGCTAGGATAGGATCGAAATGGCTCTGATACCATATTACGAAGTGGACTTTAAGCCTAACTCAACCCCATAAAACCGGCTCATGGAGGTCAGGTTTGCACCCACTTATATACAATGAATTGTCCTCATCTCTAGTCGATGTGGGATCTCCAACACACCCCCCTCACGCCGAGAATGACAGCTCGTGCATGGGATAACATATTATGGGTGGTCCGATAGTGGGTGGCCTGATAAGCCAACAAACACTCGCTATCGATGTGGGATCTCCAAAACACCCCCCTCACGCCGAGAGTGACAACAGCTGGCCTGATAAACCCAACAAATACTCGCTAGGATGGGATCGAAATGGCTCTGATACCATATTACAAAATGGACTTTAAGCCTAACTTAACCCCATAAAACCAGCTCATGAGGTTGAGGTTTGCACCCACTTATATACAATGAAAGGCTCTAATCTCTAGTCGATGTGGGATCTCCAACAATATTACATGTCCATTATTTGTTTGAGATATGTGGATGACTTCTTGTGAAATGAGCAAAACCACACATCAATGTTATCATTTACGGATAACACAAGTATTTGATAGTGATTCCTGCATCATTCATGAAAATAATTAAAACTTTAAAGGATGAAATACTAATAAGCCTTATCGGTCACATCCTCTGTCACTTGTTCAGTGATTTGTTGTCGTAATTGAGTTATCACTTCTTGACTAAGGTCAAAAGAGGATGAATGTCGTAGTACAGTTATGGAGAAATGACAAATGCCAACCCATGTTCCTGCAACACACACATGGCCAGGGTCTTCAGGTTGTCCAATAGCTACAACAAGTATATCTTCATGACTATGGGGAATAAAATTACCTTGGGAGCTTTGCTCAACAAGGATTCCCGCAAGGCCCCAAAATTTCATATCACTAATACCATACAATATGACGACAAGAAAATAACTTACAATTTTTCTGAGACTATTTGTGATTGCTCAAAATTATATGCACCCGATCTTTTGACACTAGCTTGCTTCCATTTTAGATGGCGGGTAGGTGGTGATGGAGGTTGACTGACCCCTGTATCATCCTTAGAAGTAATTATTGGCTATGATTTCTCCTTCTCCTTTATCATAGCTTCTTCAAGCTTACGATAAACCCCACGAGATAGTAGGTGCGGGGTCAAATTCTGGGCTGCTATGTCCTAAGCATTTTTCATAACACCTTGTGACAAATGGCACAAACAAATTAAATTAGATAATAATAAATAATTTCAACTATTAACAATAAATAAAATGAGCAACTAATTGTACTTACCGCCAATTGGTTAGCTTCAAGACTTTCAATAAATATACACCTCATCAATATTGACGTACCTTGGACAAGGATTTTCACCTTTATAATGTCCAAAAACATATTTCAATGTCAGCTTTGACTTAAACTGACAAAAATTTAATGGCAACCAAAGATAAAACCTTTGATCTCATGTTCTCCACATTAGGGATATCAAAATGTGTCTACAAGAAAATACCATGAAGTCATATTTTATGAATTAATATAAAAAATAAATATATGATAACAATAATAATGTATACATTACCAATATATCCCATGGTTAAATCATGTTTTTTTCTAATTTGTTTTGGTCTTCTGTAAATGATATTTTGTCTTTTCTGTCGGAAAGAACTAGCCATATCATTTATGCATTAGGTTTCTTGCTACCACCTTCGTTCTTTCAATAATTTGGAAAAGCTAGAAATCATATGAGATTTGAAAAACCAGTCCTTTTTCAGTCGACGCTTCATTTGGTCTAGTGAAATATTCAGATGGCAAGTGAAAAATCTTTTAAATCTATGCATAATGATATAATTGACCTTTGCATTTTGAAGTTTTTCAATGTTCAAACTACAAAATTTCGGTATGAGAGTTTGAAAGGTAGATTGGTTTATGTCTAGAGTTAGCTGGTAAAGGTTGTGTTAACGGTGTTGCCAAAGGTTGTCTCGGTCACGTTATGAGTGATGGTACCTTTAGAGGTAGTAGAGGATAGTTGGTTATAAGATTTATGTCCTATCTAGGCATGATGCCCTCTATTGATGTTGAGTTTATGGTTGTCATCGTCGTAATAAAGATCTCTATAGTTAAAAACTATAGATGAGTCTGGCTTGAATGTGACTCCTCTTTAGTTTGACATGCTTTCCAAAATTTTGGTATTGTTCAAGGAAGGTTGAAAGCTCATTGGTAAAAAACTTTTAACACTTCTTAAGCTATGAGTTTTAAAGTCTCCCATATGTCTTTCGATTGAGTATCTTTCGATTGAGTAAATATGTTGATGGTTTTACTAACATTGATCTTATTAATATACTGGGTTATCTTTGGTTTGATTCTTTACCCTCCAATGTTCATTTTGATCTTTTTAAAAATCATTTAAACCTCTTAGAGTTTAGGTTTTGATAATTGTTTGAAGGCTAATTACTCTTTTCACGAGTTTGGTTTGATCCTTTGTGCTTTTTCTATTTTCTTTCTTACTTTTATGGATTATATCATTGATAAAACTTTAAAGTGTAAACCTATTTAAAATGTTAAAATTTTATAGTAATACTCGATGAAGTTACAAATATTTTCACTATACTATTAAAAGAGTTGAGTTATTTTACAAAATAAAAACATTTTAATATAATATAAACTTAATTTAAAAAAATAATAAAAAATTAAAATAAAATATACCAAGTTTTAGTGTTTTAACATCATTATCTAATTTTCTCCTTTATTTAATAATCACCGAACATTATTGTAATTTTATCTTTATGTTTATTTATTATTTTGCATAGCATATATAAATACTATGTATTGTAGTTATTAAATGAGAAAAAAAAAATGTATCTTTACATGAGGGTGAGTTCTAAATTCATGATAAACTCATTATGCACAGATATTGACGAAGTGCTTCAATTTATTATAATTAATCTCTCAATTGTCATCTGAATCAGAAATGCCACAAACAACATACACAGAAATATCAGTGATAGGGACTTCTTCTTTTTAGAATAGTTTATAAGTCTAGTTATATACAATGAGTATTTAGACAAATTTAAAATTTGAAATTGAGAAAAAAAAATTAATTTACAATTTTACAAAATCTAGTTATATATAATAGTATCTAGACAATAGTGATAAAAAATGTAAGTATATAATGATATGATAATTAGAAAAAAAAAGTAGTTTTTAATTTTATTATTTTTATTGACAAAAATTAATCTATAAAATAAATTAAAAGTGACTAAAACATTATTTCTAATTACATCTTAATGAGATTAAAAAATTGTCTTTTAAATAAACAAGTATTTTTTATAATCGCTAGTTACTACATTTTTCACCACATGATGTCCCACAATTTTGAGAGTGGAGTGAATAATTATTCAATAACAAAAGTAAACAAATTATATTTTACAAATTAATCTAAGTATACAGCAAATGAAACTATTTGGTCAATAATAAATATTTTAACTCTTTAGACTGAACTTAAATAATAATATCTAGCAAAAATACTTAATATTTTTATTGCATTAAAGTATATATAATTTAATTATTCTTATGAATAATTACTTAAAAAACTATACAATTTAAAAAATATATTTATAATTTTATAAAAATAGTATTAAAAAAACTATATAGTCGTTATATTTTAAAAGAAAAAGTTATTTAATTTTTTTAAATAAAAAACTATTCAATTATTTCATTAAATTGTTTTTTATTTATTTATTAGATGGTAAAATTATCCATCTAAAAGATAACATCAAAGGAAATTACTAAATATGTATTTTCTTTATATAATAGTATAGATAATGGTATAGATGATAATTTTCTTTATATATTTTTCAGCATTACAATTATATCCCTACTTAACCCGACCCGACCCATGAACAGAATTAGGATTTAGAGTTAAGGTTTAGAATTAGGGTTTAACATATCTTCTGCCCATAATCTTTGAGAGAAAATTTTGAGACTTCTCGTTCTTGAAGATGAGATCCAAGGTTAAACGTATTTCCAGTCATGATGCTTATTTTATTTTATTTATATTTTATGTGTACTAACTGTTTTAGGATCTGAGTATAATTATTAATTTGTCTTTGAATTAGGATGTTCATTTGATTGTCTGATGTTTGATGTGGTTTTTTTTTTTTGTTCAATATTGATTTGCATGGATTTTTTTTTCCTTACTGTGAAATGGTCTATGATATTAGCAGCTTTTTGTTGTATTTGATTTGAAGGAATTTGACTGTTTGATTGTAGAAATTGAAAAGGGGATATTGTTTGTTGGTTTTGGTTTTTCGCAAGTGCCTTCATGGGTAGTGGTGGTGGCTGATTTTCTGACCACCGCCACCACGCGGCGTTGGCGATGCGGATTTTCCATTTGTTATCTCTCTCTGTCACCACTGCCACCGACCGCCGCCACTGACCGCCGCCGCCACCGACTGCCGCCGCCGCCGATTATTATTATTTGAATCTTTAGACATAATATAATTTTTAATTTTGACTGTCTATTTCATTATATATATATATATATATATATATATATATATATTATATTCTTTCGACCACAATGCTTCCGTTAGAATTCGACATTGTGGTGCGGTACGTTAGAACTCTATAAAGCATTTTTGTGGTCTCTTATATGATCCGTTATCGATAACACTGAGGTAGATTTGAATCAGACTTATCTCTTGTGGTAAAACATAAATGTTTTTTACCTTTTTAGTCCTTTATTTTTCAAAGCTGGTCTGATTCAGTTTATATATGATTTTTTTATCGGAAATTGTCTGAATTTTATATAACTATTTGTATCTTATTTCCCCAAACCAGACAG